>Ga0136643_10000776_pt1 | contig 36684 bp, 28 predicted proteins | sample TergutLab28metaG_FD_96883 | JGI IMG/M metagenome (GOLD analysis project Ga0136643, IMG submission 96883) | Labiotermes labralis P1 segment gut microbial communities from Petit-Saut dam, French Guiana - Lab288 P1 (version 3) (version 3) | ecosystem: Host-associated > Arthropoda: Insects >...
ACGAGATAGTTTATCTGCTTTATCATTCTGGTGCAATCTGTATACGAGATAGTTTATCTGCTTTATCATTCTGGTGCAATCCGTATACGAGATAATTTATTTGCTTTGTTACTCACCGTACTACCAGTTTGGTTCAGCCTTGGAAAGAGAGTGTAATCTAAGTTTTGTAATTCAAGTATGACGTTGTTTTGTGTTGTTTTCACAATATAATTCTGTGCATCACTATCCTAGAGTTACTTGTCAGAGTTGAAAGTCATTTCCCTAACACGTTCCCACGAGAGACCATCTTTGTGGAGCCCAACCCCCCAGACAGACGGCGGGGATGTACAAAGTGCCGAGCCCTCGTTCTTTTCCTGTTGGTGCCTTCACCCCTACAGGGGTTGGAGACTGCGTGGGCTCAACATAATTTTACAATTAAAAAAATATGCCAAATAATCATAGTTGCACTAAGCACACTACACACCAACCACAGTGTCATGTAATGGCACTTCAAGGACTGACATTGGATTTTTTGCAGTTTAATACCTGCTACTGCCAAAAGAAAACATAAACATGCATAATGTATTATTCAGAGAGGGAAAGCTATATGCAGAAACTGAATACCATAACATTTCTGAATGGAATATTAAGATCACATGAACACTGAATTTAAGAGCAGCATTGGTAACTTCTTTATGGTAATGACCGAAGTGTTTTCTGAGGCTCACAGCACATCATTTTACATTAAGATCCACTGCCCTATGACTGAAATTCATATATAAATATGAGTACAATTGCCAGCACAACTGGAGAATTTGTATAATTCTTTAACAGAATCTTAAAAATCCATACAGTATACCTGTCCCTTGAAACATCCAGATAATAAAGAAGACAATGTGTGTACTGCAGTATTCTTGATGGCCACAATTCAGCAAACTTTGCTGACTCTGATACACCAGATACTTTCTCTGAAAGCAGCTGTTGATCACTGTGCCTGCATCGTGTCAGACATGTCCCCAACCTTCACTTTACGGAACCAATTTGTACAGCAGCCATATCACACTACCCTATCTCCATGTACTCTGACAGGTGGTTATATAATTGGATGCATTTTTCCGTACATTCACATCTTACAAAGATCCATCCTAGAACCATTAGAAAACAAGAAATTACAGTTTAGCAGCTCATTTATACAAGCTGTTGATGAATCCATCCCCAGCATGTGTCTTGTGCAAAGGAGTTAACTCCATAATGAATCAAGGTAACTTCCTGAATCCTCCATCCTTCCTGAGAATTAAATACCACTGCCACAAACGCTGCTGCCACCACCACCAACACCAACAAACAACAACAATCACCATTTCTTCCATTCTTGGCAATTTCTACAAGGTTTATGACACACCACTATCACACACATGAAAGTATACAACAAAACAACAAGACTTAAATGTTGCTCAACACAAGCTGGTGCAACAAAGGAAAGTCACACTTGTTTTCCCACACTGAAAACAATCACCTGTAACATCAAGCCCAACTGGATGCATTCATGAAGTAGGGCAGCAACGTGTAATGGATGTCTTGGTAGGATGCTCATACTGCAGGATATATGTAATCTGGGACCAGGGACCACCAAACAGTCACCTGCCTTCTAAGTTCACATGCACACACTTTTGTTGTTTTGTGAGATGTGAAATGTTCTCATTTATATGAACACATTGAAAATATCTGTCAAATGTCATAATACTGCTGCGGGACTGTTAGAGATCATGTAATTACGTTATGTGTATGTTCCACTTACAAATATATTATTTTTAATAAATCTGATATTAAGGCACTATTAATACCAAAGTTGTATTTTGCATTTTATTTTCATATGGTCTCAAAACATTTCACATACATATAGTGCAACTTCCACTTATTCAATGCATCACTGATAAATTAGTAATTTCTTGCAAGCGGGTGCTCGGCAAAGTATCCACGGCTCTTGAACACCTGTTTTGCCACTTTCTTATAATTCAAGTCATTATTTATAATCGAACCATTGTCAACAGCAAGAATGTTTCTCTTCACTCTAGAATGTGCATCTTGGCAAAAAGTAACTGCCAGATTAATCTGGAAACAGAACACATATTGCAGATAATTTCCTGATGTACCAAATGTAGGACTTAAAAACTCTACGACTTGCCACATTTAACTGAGTATAACAAATGATTAAAGAAAGATCTACACAATAATTAAGAAAATACTACTTTGCTAAAAAAATTATAATAATTTCATCTACACACACATATATATATATTATAATATTAAGGTTCATATATTCTATGTAACACTCTATGTCAATGAAAATTATATTACAGTAATGCCAAAATTTACAACAAACTGAACTATGAAAATGCTTGCTACTCTTTAGTCCCTACCCTTTTTATCTCAATATTCACGTGTCCTGTGAGATGTGAGGTTCTCTCTCACAACGGTGCAGCTGAAGATTCAAGTCTTTGGGGATAATACAACGTGTAACTAGTTACCAAACGGGACAGTCTTACATCGTAAAAGACCTGAATCTGCCCACGCCTCGCCAAAAATCATCACTGTACAGGGCACAGTCATGCTTGAGAAGCTAACACTTGCTCAGTTACTCAAGAAATTTGCTGCATTTCAAGAAACCCATGGATCATTCTAATAGCTTCTCAACAAAAACTCTGCTCCATAGAGTTAGTTAAATGGCAGAGAAGGAAACTGGACATCTTGATCCATAAAGATGGGACTGATATGCTGTCTCAAAATGTAGGTAACAAACCAACCTACGCTGCACAACAAACCACAAGCATGAAGGTAACAAGGAAAAAAATTTCTACTCTAGTGTGCCCTTCATTTTGCCACGAGTGCCGTTGTGACTCATCAGTTCATAATGAATATTTAAACTCTGTCACAGTTTCAGATACTTTATTCTTTATATTATATTCCTTCTTCCTGATGTGTCACTGGAATTTTCCATTGACATAATCCTTCCAGTCGCACTACGACCCTGGGGTTGACTCAGCCTCTAAGAGAAATGAGTACCAGGAATATTTCCTGGGAGGTAAAGGTGGCCAGTGCATAGGGATGAAAAACTTACATGGTAACTGTCTTGAAATTTGGGAGCCTCAACCTTCTGGAACCCTCAGGGCCTGTGCAAACCTGTATAGGGATTGCTTTACCTTTGCATTATATTTTTTCTATTATAATTATGATTTTGTCTTGCATTCTGTTCATGATACATAAAAAAAAACTTTGTTTACACTACACTTACTGCTAGACCAACCTCCTTACTAGTCAGAGAGCTTCTGTTTTTCTGTATAGTATTAACTTTTTTTGTCCAATACAATGTCATAAAATAAGTGAACGCAGAAAATTAATACTAGATTTTTTGTTTTTGTGGTGGTGATAGTAAGGTTATGTCTTCAAAATGTGATACCAAGCAGCTTGGTAGATGGGTTCCGCTGCTACGTTGGTACCTACCTACAAAATTGCAGGATGTCACATCTCAAAGTACTGTAAATCTTAAACACAAATTTCAAACTGTGCTCCGTGACAAACATCTCTATGCCTTTCAAGTGAGGGTATACTTATTCAAGCTGTGTGGATAAAAGTGTTAAAGTGATATCCAGTCTTCAGTGACAGTGTAGGATCATTTGTGCTTCACTTAGGCAATGGACTGACGAACAAACCAGCCCGTTTGAACCTAAACTGATGTGAAAAGACACCCAACATCAGGAAGTTAACTTGGTCTCAGATTTACCACAGTACCTCTTCTTCTGAATTCTGCAATCCAATGCAATACGATCTGGAAGCACGTCCTAATACAGCAGTCATAGCATAAATGTCAATAGCAACATCTGCCAGCCTCTTCAGCATCATCTGTTGGTCAATGATGGTCTGACCGTGACGTGTCAAAACAATTTCTACACCATACTGCAGACGCAAGACACAGTATTCCAGTAATGTGGCTGACACCTGAAAACATTTTGGTTTCCATTTTTCATTAGACAAAAGAGCTCTTTATTAATGAACACAATAATCTGCTATCAAGTGAAAACAATACAGTCAATACCTGTAATGAAGGATGCAGGTAGCCATCCAAGCCAAGATTTAACTTTGGTGAATCACTACTTTGTCGTCTCCTCTGCCACAACTGGTAAATGACAAAATTTGGGTTCATGAGTGGATTTCGTAACTTTTTTACTGTTTCTTGCAACTCTATCCCAGCATGCTGAACTCCTGCAAATGAATTGTTTTAACTTTTTCATGGAACAATTCTCAAGCTGTTTACACATAATTCAGCATCCCAACAAATTTAGCAAGAAACATCCTGAAATATTATAGGGAGGCTATGCATACAGCATCTCTGAACACACACTTATGACTGGTTAACAATTATTTACATGCAAATACAAAAGCAAGAAACATGACACTATGGGAAAACACATATACATTAGAACAGTGGCAACAGGTCCTTCTGACTTCCATTTAGGAAAAACAACTTCAGATTTTAATTAGGGCATCAATAATGTCAGCACTAGTGTTTCAACATTTCCTGAATCCACCCAGACAAACACCAGGTTCCTCTACTATAATTCAACATTTTCTCACTTCATTTAATATTAAATAACAACAGTTTTTACATCGCAAATGTTTTCAAGAGCTGTGACAGTACACATTAAGTCACATTACTGGCCCTTCTCTCCTGGCTACCTTACAGTTTCAAATCTTCAGTACATCAGCTATTGGGCACATTACTATTTGGCTGTGGAGCCATGTTTATGCAGTTAGTTTGGTAACGACTATGAAAGTGTTCAGGTCTTTTTTGCCACCAAACAACAGGAGCAATTATTTATTGTTTGCAAAAGATGTGTGTTAGCTGTATGTAGTAAGGTGCTGTGAGCTAGTAAGTCGTGGAATATCAAGCTGGACACGTTCCCATGGTCTTGCTACAGACTCTTGCTACTTGAGGAAGCAGCAGTTAAAAACTTTAGTTACTTGTTGTTACTGTTCTGTTAATGAAGTAAATGAGTAAACTGTGAAAGGTATTATCTGGAACCTTAGTGACAATCCAAGCCAATCAATGTTTGTTTCCTTATGAGACTACCAGTGCACCCTAGTCATTTTCCAGGTTTAGGTTAGCATTTTCATGGTTTATTCCAGATACATAAAAAACCTGAAACATACGACTTTGTGAAATGCTGGTCAAGATCAATTCTGTGGCAACATCTTCATGCCCCAGTCTGGTCCTGCTGTCACATAGTTTCCTTTAAAAACTTATGAATAAATCATTGACAGAAAGCACATATACCCATCAAAGCTATGAAGATTCTTAGGATTTCATTTGTTCCTTCAAAAATCATTGCAATGCGGGCATCTCTAAGGATTCGTTCATATGGGTAATCCTTCATGTAACCCAATCCTCCAAGAATCTGTAGACATTCACTGACACCATACCAGCAACCTTCAGAACTGAACACCTGAAACCATAAATGACATGACATGACTGTGTCACTAAATTCGAACACCACATAAGTAACAGCAGTGAAATACCAATTCAAAGCCTGCACTGCATTATTAAATCCATAATTATACTAGATAGGAATTAATTTTAAAAAAGATATCCCCTTACAATGTGTAGACTATTCACATTTTGCACAGTTTATGCACTAAATGTACTCTTTTGCTCATGTTCAAATTTTTAATACACACTTTGTCACACGAGGTAAAACCTATCCAAGTTTGTACTCAAAAAATGTTCACATCCTGTTAAAAGATATTTCTAAAATTGAATTATGGCACTTTCATAACCTCAGTACTTTGAATTAAATGAATACAAACCATTAACACAACTTTATTTGTAGTATATACCTTGGGGTTAGCAGGGCCCTTCACAAGAATGTACAGAACACTTAACATTACAGGGCTTATAAATTTAATTTAATTTTTTTAGTCAATGAAATACTTGTGATAAGTTGCTATGTTACATACTACATGAAAGACGTGCCAAAATTGTTAGACTTGTAATTCTGTTCAACTGATCATCAGGTGTCCCAAGGGAAGCCACTTTATCTTTTATTAGACATTTAATTTTTATGAAATCACATTATATTATGGTAATGAAAGGTTCATATTAGGAGTTCAATCAGTTCTGAACAGGTGACAACAACACAAGCCTCTGCTCTTCTGCACATGTTACCTCCATTTTACCTTCACTATAGCAGCCTCAACAGCACAATCTGGATTTTCATAGGCGTCTAGCATACCAGCTGTAAGGTAAGCCATGCTCTCCATTGCATATGTTAAGCATGTGATTTTTGCAAATTTCTCTTGAATCAATTCAAATTCCATCAAGGGTTTTCCAAATTGCTGCCTAGTGATGGCATGTTCGGCAGTCAAACCTATCAGCCTCTTCAGAACACCTAATCCAAAGGAGAGAAGCACCATCATGACTGTAAAAACTGACTCCTACTCAGCTTGTTGTTTGCTGTTTTCTGTACATCTCAGCAGCAACCAAAAAAAAATACTGACATGCCTTGCTATGACTGAACAATAAATGGTACATTATAAATCTCAAAGCAGAGTCTTAAAAATGTTTTGGGAGCTTCCAAATCTTTGACATGTAGTTTACGTCGTAACAGAAAAGATCATAGAACTCAGTCCCTTAACAGTGATGTATCTGTGTGTTGACAATGCTTGCTCATTCTAATTAACTTTACTATCAGAGCATCCATCCAGTGATTTTCACCTATTCTAGGGACATGTTATTCCTAACATTCATAACATTCACACAATTCTGACTTTGAACTTTGCAGGTAGGAAAGAAGAAACATCCATCCACAATGGATGTAGCCAGGAACTGATCCTTTGACACACAAAACCACTACCCATAAATGCAATTCCCAACCCACAACACATATCAGAGTAAAATGACATTTAAACATGGCACAAGTTTCACAGTTGCTGTGGTAATGCGCCATTGCATTGCCTACTAATTTTTCCATACATTTTATGATGGTTGGCTCATTCTTTATTATTGTCAATGTTTTTCCCTTTCAAAACTGCTCATATGCTAAATCATTTTACATCCACTAAGTGACATGAATGAAGCCATAACCAACTTGTCTGCACTGTAAATGTAAGAGCATTCACACAGTGCAGAAAAGAACAGGATGGAGAGAGACAAGACTCTTTTCTTCATAAGCAACTGCTTGAGAGGCTGAGGAAAATCAGTCAGTATACATCCCACACTTGATTCATGTTGCATCAGTACCTGATGGGCGAACACTGATGGAGAAATATGAAAATAAAAATTGCTTCAAAATTAAAGTATTAATGCAAATCCTTCACACTGAATCTGAATTCACTTCCTGAGCTTGCAGAATGGCCTCATGCACCTGTGGATGAGCCATATGGGTTACATACAACTTACATGCTTTCTTATATCATAAAGCACCTGCAGAAAATGACTCAGAATGTTGACAAATTTTATTGTCTCTCAATTTTAGAATCTCCATCTTACCAAATTCAGAATTATTACACTTCTCTATCCCCACGATATTTGTTTTGGACAGTATCGTTTCTTTTTTATGCATTTCAACCAATGTCAAAACACGGAAGATATGGTTGAACCCTGGTCATCATTTTCATATCCCAACTCTACATGCTTCAATTCTAACATTTCACAACTTCTTGCTTCACCTATACTTGGTATTTCAACCTTCCCAGTAACAACGGTCCCCTACAGCTCCAAGCATTCTAGAGACAAGAGGATGCATGGCCAGCTTCACACACTAGATGGCTATTCACAGTACCTATCAGGTACGAGGTGCTTGTGTCACAATCAGTCTTCAGGATGTAGCAAAGAAAAATATACATGGCCATGCTGGGAATCAAACTCTGGTACCCCAGCCTACTGACTGGTTCATAAGTGTCCTCTCCCACTTGTGACAGTATGAAGATTATTCAGTTAAAAATGCTCTTGCCTGTTAATTCTTATTGTTTAACATGTTGCCCTACTTGTACTTGTAGTTTCTACTTCACCATTCAACTGAGCAAGTTCACTTATGACAGAATAATTCACACTTGTATGCAGGAGGTGCCTCCTTCGTACCTTGATTGGAACACCAACCAGACTCACATATTATATGGTTTTTCCCTCCACCCTGCCATGCAAATGCTGCAGCAAAGCCACAACCACTTCCTTCCACATACTTCCCAGTTCATTTCCAATCATTCAGCACTATACAGTACGAATTAGACAGCTATGTTGATCGCACTACTCATCTATTTCATCCACAGGAATTTAAAATACTAACCGTCCGACATACATGCTTCTTACACATTCAACTTTTCTCTCATCATTCAGCCTCTACATACCCCTAAAATCCCATAAATAATTCACCTTTCACATTTAGAGCAAGTGTCCAAATTTATGCACTTTTCACAGACATGTAATTATTTGTTTCCTCTTAGTTTGTGTTAACTGCATTCACTACTCAAGTTTTAAATTCTGATTTCAATGGTTTACCATGGCACAGTCAATACCAACTACTATGCTAATAGGAATAATGTTAATTTTCAGCTACCTGCTGCACTAGATCCCATGCTGAAGCGTCCACTGTTCAGGATGTTCACAGCTACTTTAAAACCATCACCCACTTCACCTAAGACATTTTCAGCTGGCACTGGAGTATTCTCAAAACTCACCTCAAAGAGGAAATTACAATCATTAAAAACAAAAATTCTGTTGCAATTTCAATGGGAAATCTACACATGATCAAGAGAGAAATTTACAATGAATAAAAAACAAATCGGACATGTTCAGAGAATGGAAGAGGGGAGACTACCAGAAAAAGTTATGAAGTGGAGCCCATCAGGAAGAAGAAAACAAGGAAGACCCAAAGCTACCTGGGCGGAAGGGATCAGAGGACTGTTGGGGGAAAAGGGATTAATAGAAGAAGACTGAATGGCAGAGACAAATGGAGGAAGAAGATAATATAATTGTTAAAAGGGCGCAGGAAGATGTAGAAACGTCAAACAACCTGCTAAATAAATAAAATAAAAAAAAATTCTTACCACCTTTTCCAAATTTAAAAATCCTTCTCTAATGTACCCAATTCAGACTCTTTAACAGGTTGGAGATGAGAGGTATGAGCTGCTAGTGAAGTAAACATACGAACAGCCTAGCTAGACACGGACTGCTACTACATGATTACTGTACATCTTACATGCATCTGTCATATATATAAACAAGTATACTGCCTACTAATTACACCAATACTTCAATTACAGTATTCCTACATGTTTCCGCTACAACCCGTAGCCATCTTGAGGGAGCTATGGTATTCAAAGATATATATACAGCATGGTGTGTGTCTTGATGATCACAATGGGATCCTCTATTTCAGGTATTATTGCTGATATGTTTCTTCTATACTGTGAACAACTAATATCAAAACATATGTTTCAAACAAAGACTACAATCTACTATAGTAGATGAGTTGATGACATATTGATAATTTTCAACTCCACAGTCACATCAGAAGAATATATCATGAATTTGATGACAAACATTCATTTTAACTTATAATTCACATTTACATGGGAAGAAAACAACTGTATAAACTTTCTAGATTCATGCTTTGTTTAAAAAAAAAAAAAGGTAAACTAGAAATTTACATACACAGAAAGCCAACAAACACAGATACCACCATACACAACAAGATAAATATCTGAACAGTGGTATTTATACTATTAAATGCTTGTCTTGCAACAACTAATATGTAGGTGAGACATGAAGATTTTTACAAATGTAATTTCACGGATATATCAGATATATAAAAACTAACAACCCTGAACCTGCTTATGCTCTCTATATTCCTAACCACCAACATAAATATGGTCCCATAAAAGATAAAGTTGAACCCATAACCCCTAAACACAAACGCACACGCATTAACTGTTTGGATTCTTATTATATACAAATTCTCCAATGAGGTTTATTAATTGACAGAAAAAAATATTTGTCAATCAAGCTCCTTACACAAAACAGCATGGGACACTTTGCCTCATTGTGCATGCATATGAACTAAACTTCATATCGATCCACAGTAACTCTTTACATTCAAATTCAGTATCACTGTTTGTTCATGCAGCATACACTGAGTGGTTACATGTCAGGTATGTATCATGAGCTACAGTTACTCTTACAAATGTATAATTTCAATGTATTCATCTAAATTTAATACAAATATTTTCAGGTTTTCCACTCCATTAAAACCCAAAGAAAATCCACCACCGCAAGATGTTTCAATACATAACTTTACAAATTTAATGCTCTTCTTGTATTATAATTATAATGAACTTTTAAAAATAGTATGCATTATCAGTTAACAGCAGAGTGACTGCTATCTGTACATACATTTTGCCATTTACAATTGGCAAGACACATACCACAATGTACATGACTTTGAAAATGGTACCTCCCTGAGGATGGCTACTGATTGTAGCCAAAACATGTAGGAGTATTGTAAATACAATATTGGTGAAATTAGTTGGCAGTATGCTTGTTTATGTATTACAAATTACTACTATCCATGTCAGTCTCACAAATGTATGCTTTAAAAATACACATCATGCAAAGCTCTACATAAATGTATTACAAAACAATGTCACATATCTGGGAGAAATTCCTTACAATATAAACTTAGCTGACATGAAATCTACTGAATTTTACCATTAGTAGTGCCACACTGAACTGGCATTAATTATGTTATGTAATCGGCTGCCTAATCTTTTGGGTTACAATACTTTGCAAACTCATTGTAAGCATGATTCTTTCTTAGGGAATGCACAGGGGGATAGAAAGCCGCTTTGCTCGTTCTGTACTCTTTACTATCCAACTGACTGCCTGCATGCTCATTCTCCTGTGTCTGTCCACCTCTGTCAAAGAAACAAGCCACTTGCAGGAAAAACCCATGTACCATACTCCACAAACAAATGAACACCTGCACACAGCTGGCCACCACTCAAGAGAATTTAACCTTATATGGAAAAGAAGTGTGTCAGCCCTCTACCCATATAGCCTGGAAGGTGCACGTGTGGAGAGCATTTAGAGTTTTTAACTAACAAACCCCTCTGTGCATTTCAAACCGAAAACAAAACTTTACCTTTCCTTTTCAATATAAACCAGCCAATGGCCAAACGACCGTTTATCTTCTCATCTTCTTGACTGCCTAGTCCGAGACTTGAACTACGGACCGTGGCTGGTTACAGTTGACAGCTAATACAAAAACAGAAACTATCTGAAGTTTAAAAAGTATGCCAGCTAGAACATTTTTAAATGCTGTAATTCAGTTACTAAAGTAAAAAATATGTGACATTTCTTTTCAGTCAGCACTCATAAGAACATACAAATGTAGCCATACAATCAGCAAAAGTTGGTAAAATATAGTCGGCAAAATCAGAGTAAAGTAATTTTCCTGAAAACTACCACTTCTTTTGCAAGGACTGTGAAAGTGTATGTCACTGAAGAACATGTCTCAAATACACCATTTGCAATTTTTCATACTTTATTCATAATGATGTTCACTTACAAAGTTTAAAGGGAAGGTTCATCCTGTGCTTTTGCAGCACGTCATGGTGGTATTTATTGTGAATATAAATGTACTAATGTAAAGTTGCAGCACACCCAAATATTGTGGTGTACTCAGACATCATTCTTCCTCATACTCTAATTACAGAGGTGTAAATTTTAGGGTATGTATACATGTCCTGCACCATTAGCTCTTTTACAGGAAACTGATGAAACTGTACTTGCGCTCCATATTAAATACAGTTTTTATGTTGGAATGGTACAAAACTGATGTTACATTCACCTTACAACTTCTCTTATGGATTCCAAAAACACTTCATTGAATTCTTTCCAAGAGACATATAGACACTGAGATGGACAGGACATCATGACCTATTGTGTTCACTCACTTACTTCACAAGTGTTTGATCCCCTGATTCCTAATTTATCTTCTGGTTTTCCATTGGTTATGCCACCAAAATCCCTCTCAACCAAGAAAGCAGTCACAACATCATGTTTTTCTCCAATATGATTAACTTTCTGTAACAATCAGTGTAATAAATTGGTTACTATCATAAAGCTGAACACAAAATTCATTTTCATACTGCACTTTCTTCTGATTCACTCGCCAGGGTGGTTGCTACACACAAAGACTCCCAGTTACAAACCCAGGCTCTCTGAACATCCACTGTTAGATGCAACACATTACTGCAGGGCATTTATCAGGAAATGGTCTGCTGTATGTACAAAGCATCTCATGAAATGCAACAATCTGATACCGGAACTCTTACAAAAAATTGTAGTACAATTTCAATATTCATTTACATCTGACAATTTTAACAACCACTTTACATAAAGACCTAAATGATTCAGAACTCAAGAGCAAACACATGCTTGTTCTGACTGTGCGAGTGCACATGCTCATATTCATGCACTAAAACCGCTCCATCCACCTGTCCGAAGAACAACTGAACCAATTTTCATGAAATCTTACACTGTCAAATTGTCAAACCATTTCAGTTTCCATTTAGATCATTCATCCTTAATAATCACTTTATATCAAGAACTACCAGCATTTCACCACATATCTGCAGCAAAGTGGCCAAATAACTGTAATAGTAAAAATAATTTCAAGAGTGAACAAAACAAAATGTTTACGTATCGTTTAATGTCCTCAGTACAGGAATGATTTTGGTGTTAATGAGCATGGTAGTCTAGGAAGAATAATCTATCAATGGAAAAGTGTATTCATATGCAAACCACTGGCATCCACAAACATCTGTGTTCAAAACTGAAAAGTGTAAATCACTCTTCTTACTCCAGTGACACTCATGACAAGGCAAGGAATTTTTCTTTCAGTTCATCAACCATGTGGGGGTCCATTCAGTACATATCGTCTTTCAGGAGCCCCAGAGAAAGATAACTGCAGTAGTTTACAGATCAGGACACTATGACAGCCACAACATTAAGAGAAGTGATTGAGAAAATAGTGCTGCCAAAATGCAGTTTATACGATCAGTAGTTGACTTGTTACATCAAAATCCACACTGATTATCGCCAATAATTTCCTCTGCATATGGAGTTAACCTTGACAGCAGGTTATTGGATAAAATTTTATATGTAATTGACAGAAATGATATGCCTTGATTATTAGTACAGTCTGTTTTATCATCTCTCTTATAAACAGGTACAATGATTGTCTACTTGCACTACTCAGGCAATTCCTCCTCATTTCATATAGAATTAATAAGGTTATGAATCTCAGAATTAATTATCCTACCTCCTGCTTTAATAAGTTCTTCTGGAATTTGATCAGTACCTGGTGATTTGTGTCTTTTTAGTTTTCCAATAGCTATCTCAACCTCAGAGGTAGTGGGCGCAGGCACTAGTGGTTCTGTTGTATATAAGTCAGCCCATGTTCATTCAATAACTGAAAGAATGATTCCTCCACCTAGCCAAAATCCTGCAGCAGTCTGCAACCAAATCACCCTTCTCATCCTGTACTATATTAGCTCGAGGATGTAAACCCTTCTTAAAATCACTGATGTGCCTATACAAAACTCTGATATACTTGTTCTTACTGTTTGTTTCACATTCATTAATTTTAGCTTTCATGTATTCCCTCTTTACACTACTAAATTGTCTGCTAGCTTCATGTCTTATATATCTGACATTATGTATGTTACTTTTGTTTTGATCCTGTAACTATTGCTTTTTAGCCTGCTTCCTTTGATTTAAAAAACCTAAACATTCTTCATCAAACCATGGTTTATGTTGCTTCCATTCAAACAGACCTAGACTCTCTTAGCCAAGATTTGGATATTCTCTGTAATATTTTCCCAATCCCTATTTATACCCTTGTTATCACTTACATTCTCCAACGTTGCAAACCTGTCAGATTTTAATCTGATACTGTTTTCTAACTTCCAACTCACTTAGCTTCATGAGACTGAATCTCTCAGACTCAATAGATTAAAGCACAATACTGGGAGCTTGTGAATACAAGTAGAGATGAAAGGAAGTGGATGGAACTCAGAATCATGTGGAAATGCAAGCTTTGTTATAGCAATATCAGTTGGACCTTTCGACTCTACTGTAAGAGTGACTTGCTTAGTTCACAGTCAAAGGTGACACAAAACAACCTCACAGCATATCAATGGATCTAGTAACTCACTCCAGCCCAGCAATGATATAAATCTGAATATGAAACACTGAGCCATTTTGTTCAATCTCTGTAATTCATGCATAAATATGGTTCAATAATCCTTAAAGTGACAGTAATAAAGTAAGTATAGTTTACCATTAGTTGCTAAAAATAGTTTCATTATTTCCACATACCTCTGTTTTTGCAAAAACCGTGAATAAATTTGCAAGGCCACCATTACTGATCCAAATTTTCCTTCCATTCAGAATCCATGTCTTTTTGTCCTCTGACAATTTTGCTCGTGCCTGAATGGAAGCAGCATCAGACCCACTTCCTGCTTCAGTGAGACAAAAGGCTGCAATCCATTCTCCTGTTGCTAGGCGAGGCAGGTAGCGGCATTTCTGATCCTCATTGCCAGCAATCAGAATCCCCTGAAATTTTAATAATTCATAGAAAGATGTACCACTTGCTGTTTTCTCTCCAATAACTTTGGAAACCTATTCACATGCAGATCTCCAACAGCTCTTTCAACACTACGGTTCATTTGTACATTTAAAGCACCAACAATAAATTTTTCTAAAGCTAGAAAAGACTCCCCATAAAATATATTTTCATGCCACATTAAATAGGTCCCTGTCACGATGGCATGGTGCATCCTGATAGTGGACAGAGAAATCAGCTGTCAGATATGTAGGTAACTGTAAATATCTCTAATAAAAAGTCACAGACAGAAAACGAGGGGTAGTCCTCCAGTCTGCAGTTGGGTGCAGAGTTAACAAATCTTCACCATGAAAAATAAACATATTACATAATGCCATGCAGGGTCTTGGACGTAGACAGACCCTTTGGAATGACCTAAGCAATGAAAAATGGATATGAGATTTGGAACTTGGAATGTGAGGAGTCACTGTACATCAGGTCATTGAAGACAGATGCAAAAGAATTGGGAAAGTGTAGATTACATTTAGAGAAAGTACAGGAGGTTAGACTGAACACGGGAGGCACTGCATGAGCAGATGAGTACACTTCTGCATGTGAAGAGGGAATGAAACTCAAATTAGGGACAAGAATTTTTGTATATCTATGGACAGTATCGGGAGTTAACAGTGTACAATTTGTTAGTGATATGATGTCCAGGATAATAGGCTAGAATACAGAAGAGTGGGCACACCGGTGACCCCTGCACTTTGACCATTATCAATCTTTAGTGCAGACCTTTAACTTATGCATTCAGAAGCCCTGCACCTGAACAAAGTCAGTATCCTGCTGACAGAGATTTCCTCAAAGTGCAATATACTGCTGACAGAGATGTCCTCAAAGTGCAGTATTGGTCACTCAAAAGACAGTCTGCATGACAAATTAGAGCAGATCTTTGATAAATTCCTTAAATACCATATAATCATCCTGCTATGCTTCCAGAAGTGGTATGTTTGCCAGCAGAAATGAGTGACAGCAAAATGGAATTACAACACAGGCATTGTGCAGCAAAATTTCGCATATCAGGCTCACAAAGGCAAAGGTTTACAAAATTTTGAATCTACATATCTCTTGACAATATTTTGACAAGAAATTCTATTAAATGCAACAATGTCAACATCTTACACCATTTAGTGACTAATATTCTGCAGCTGTACTAGCATGGTTGAAAGTACTGTTCTCTTCTCAAAACTGAACAGACTTCCATATGTCCCCAAGAAATTATGACATGTTCTGTAATGTTATATTTGGTGGCCCCTGACATGACATAAGCAAAAGAACAAGACTGCCATTCTGTAAAGTTGTTTTATAGAAACATAGAATGCAAAATTATTTGACCCGTATCATCAAATCAAGATATTAGAGGAAGTTCAAACTCGTTACACTTAGCATATGTAATATTAAATCACACCTTCAGTCCAATTGCTTGATGTGCTGCCAGTGTTACTGCAATTGACCCATCTGTTGATGTGACCTCACCCAACCGAGCATATTCTGTAGCATTCAAACCTAAGCCACCATATTCCTCTGGAATTTGCTGACCAAATAAACCAAAAGCCTTCAACTGATCTAATGTTTGTTGAGGAATTTGACCAGTTGCATCTATCTTCTTGGAATCAACTAAAACAGAAAACAACTAAATGTCACACTTTATAAAAATGTGTGGTAAATGATCCACTTGTAAAGAGAGGTCAAAAAACAGAGCTGACTGGTAGAAGTCAATTGAGGAGAAGGTGGGGAAGAGGAGAATAAGAAAATGATCCACAGCTCTGTAATTCCACACAGGATCACTGACAGTGACAAAAAAGCTGAACAGAGTCTGCCAACTTGCTGATGTCCTACCGTGCCATCTGTATCAATGCAACAGAACTAAATGCCAAGGAAAAAGTGTTCATGAAGAAGCTAAGTGTCTTCTCATACTAAACACTTCATCCATACAACTTCAATACAATTGCATATTCTGTACTCTGTGATGTTGTACCCAAACTTGATCAAGGTGTCACTCATTCATTCATTCCATTGGCATGTGCTGAATGCGATGATTCCTTGCTGTTCTCAGGAGTTTCTTCCATTCCTCTCTGTCATACACCCTTTCCTTCCACCCTTTTCCACCAACTAGTCTTCCATCCTCCCTCACTTCATCTCGCCATCTATTTCTTGATCTGCCTCTCAGCCTCATTGCTTCAAAATTCATATATAATACTCTTTTGGGAATTCTATTTTCTTCCATTCTCTGTGCATGACCAAATCAATGTAATCTATTTAACCCTATTGTCTCTGCTATAGTGGGTTTTATGACCATTGCATAAATTTCTTTATTGCTTAATATTCTCCAATTTTCTTTTTCATTGTTATATTCTAGGCCTAAAATTCTTCTATACCTTTCCTTTCAAAAATGTTTATTTTCTTTCTACCTCTCTTTGTTAGTGTCCAGGTTTCTGATGCATATGTTAAAGTTCAACCTATTACTGTGTTCTTTAGTCTGAATTTTAGTTTTTTTCAGATATATTTTTATTTCTAAAAAATTTTATACCATAAAGTATGTTTTGTTAGGAATTTTTTATATTTCTTGTAAATCTATTTGATAATTGTTATCTTCATTGAGTATAACACCTAGATATTCAAAATTTTCATCTCTTTCAAATGTATAATTTTTTATTGTTAATTGTCCTGTTATTAGAATACAAGTGGAAATGTGCTTTCATTTCAACAGCAAGAAGAGTATGGTCTCATGTATGCTGATTTTCACAGAAACCACAACTGGTTAACAGTATCATGTGCAATCTTTATAGGTCAAAACTAGATGCCAGGTGATAAATGATCAAAAAGTAACGTGTTGTGTGTGAATGAAAACATCAATATACATTCGAGTATGACGTGCAGATTTCTTATGCCAAGTTGCACCCAATCAGACATTAAATGTGAAAAGTAATGGAAGAAAATCATTTTTGCCCTTAGTAAAGTATGGCCCTAACTGCGCCTATTTTTTCCAAGCACACAATCACTCAACAACCTGCTGCAGACATCTTCTGTACTGAGTTCTACCCAGAATTGACAAAAATGTATAATAACTAGCTATATTTCATTATGGCTTTCACTGCACCAGTTTCCATTATAAAATTGCTCAACAACACTACATTGAGATCATCAATACCAAATTTTACCCAATTCAGTCAAAAAATATGGAAAATAGGTGCACAAATTCATTTGTGCCCTTCAGGAGAGTATGGTTGTCACTGAGACAATTTTTATGTACCTCAAACTTGCTCTGTGGCTTTTTATAAACAACTGCTGTGTTGAATTTCATGAAAATCTGGAAAATTGTTGGGCCAAATAGTAGGTCACAGACAGAAGGAAAAAGATGAAGATATAGAAACAACTAACATTTTAGCCTACAAATCAAAAATAATTTCAACAAGAACACACACAATAAACATATGGTATTCAGCATGCCTAACAGACCCTCAAATCACTCATACAAATTGTGTCACATGGAAGGATATTCTTTAGATATCCAACACAACCAAACAAGTATTTTATGCCCAAAAGAAAATAATTAGAATAATGGCAGGCACAAATATTAGAGTCTACTGTAGTAGGAAAATACTCGACACCAAATACTTAATCTCAGCACTCCAGGGACATGAAAAATTTTAAAAAATTTCAGATATAAACAATACACACACACACAACCTGCATGTGACAATTACTAACCTCAGTAACTACAAGAAGTTACAGGAATAAAATTATGTATTCAATAATATTCCTCCTACCACCAAAGTTTTAAAACATCATACAGATGGGTGCAAGCCAGGGTTAAAACTGAATAAAACATACCACTCCTTACACTCCAAAGACAAATATTCTTCAATAAAAAATTATCGAATGTTATAAACATAAGCCCATAACAATGGCAACAGTTCTACGACATAAATGTTTCTTCCCATACTGCTGTTGATAAACACATGCTATATATTTATAGTTACATCTACATTTGAAATAAGTATTTGATCACGGCATGTTCTAAATCCTTGACTTAGGCCTATGGAATGCATGCCAGGTCCATTTGATTCTATTCAGAAGGGAAGAACACGGACTCTACACATTTGAAAACAGGATGTAGAGGATGATATTAGAATCTCTAGAATGAAAAAGAAACAGGAGGATGGATAAAACTGCATATTGAGAAATGTCACAATTTTTACTCATCAACATATAATACTAAGAATGATCAAATCAAGGAGGACAGAATAAGCAGGGAATGTAACATGTGAAATGCACACAAAATTGCAGCTGAAACCCACGCAAAGAGAGCACTAGGAGACATAGACACAGATGGGCTTCCAGGACAATTGATGTGGAAAGCACTTAAAAGGGTGGACAGGGTGCAGGGGGGGGGGGCCTTGTGAACAGGTAGTGAACCATAAAAGGTAGGAAATTTCTTCACTGACTGCCGGCTTCTAACGATAAAAACACGTGACACTGTTCTGACAATATGTAAAATAACTGATCTGCCTCTACTTGGATGTATTTTCTATGGAGCTTAAGAAAATATTTCGTAACTCTAGAATACCCATAATTGCAGGTACATTTCCAAAACAAAACTCTCGTGTCATTCTGTGAAGTTTTCAACAAAGTCTTCAGGTGTAAAATTGGGGTGAAGGGTGTAGAATGAATTCGTTTAGCTCACGACAGAGACCAGTCGTTCCTGTAAACACAGTAATGAAACCTACGTTCCATAAAATTCGGGAATTTCCTGATTAACTGAGGAACTACTATATTCTCAGGAAGGGATCTGTTTCATTAAGTTAATAGAGAAGAAAATCACCATCGGCGAAAAACCTTTCAATGGGCGCAACTAATTCACCAAGTGTTTGCAATCGTTCCTTGTCAAGAACCTCGGGATACGTAAGAACATCATGGTCAAATTTCCCAAGGAAAAGATCCTTTGCGAAAGGTGACTTCTGTTTCGTCTTAACTGTTGATAGCCCTGGTCTGCGGATTTCAGCTGTACCCACTTCTTGTGACACAGAACTATAATCTTGAATTAACAAAAATAGATGCGACAAATACGGCCTTGTTACTCTTCTTAACACCAAATTCGCCGCCACATGCATCGACATCGCGTTCGTACAGGTCATTTCACCACAAGAGCATTAAATAACCCACAACTAGCACGCCTGCATAATTATTTACATCACATCACCACCGATATTGATATTCATCGAAAGTGCGAACATTAGCTGCAGGCAATACTTCAAAATGTGGTACGGTAGTTACTACTATCTGCCGAGTGTGGCGATACTATCTATTCACAGTATTTACGCAAGTCACCAGCAAGTAGCGCTACTGTACCCCTACTGCCAATCACTCCTCACGATGCACGTGACGGTAGAGACGACGGACTGTCGTTCGTACTTACAAATCACAAATTATATTCGTACTATTGCTACCGTTCTGTCACTCTTCTATTCCTCCCTTCAGACGTGGTCCGTACTGATTTACGTTAATCGTTCGGGCTACGACTAACGGTATCTTAGGAAGTCTTTCATCCTTATTTCCCTCTCTGATCATTCGCGCTACATTAACTCTACCTTTCTCCTCGTCTGTATTCCCTCCACTTCCTGTAATGAGACAGACGATGGTTAGCCGTTCGAAATATTCCTACCTCAATCTCCCCCACCATATGTGATTCGCGGTGTATTTTCTCATCTTTACGAGAGACAACAGTGTTGCTTGATTTGTCTTGTGTATATGTGTGTGTGTGTTTGTGTGTGTGTGTGTGTGTGTGCGTCCACTGTTGTGCTCCCTCGTTTCTGCCGCGTGTTTACACATCTTTGTATATGTCTGCCCGTAATGGCGACCGAACGTGTGACTTCTGTAATATCATCGTTCCAACGCTGGCTCATTGCTTCGCCTATTGTTCCTGCCTCGACGTATGGAAGCGCGACGATAGATGCCAACGGTTTTGTGTATAAGCTGTTCCTCGCCTTCCGTTTTAGCGACACGGACGTCGGCTGCCAGTTCCTGACGCAACTGGGGCTTCTTCGAGTACCATATTGTGCTGTAAGTGCGCGTACTAAATGTCTTGGTGCGTCGCCAATAATCGTAACAACGGTTTCCGATGGCCATGTCGGAGGATCACGTCTGCTACGGCATGTTCTGCTTTCACAGCAATCAGGCACGGATCATGGTTTCAGAAGAGTAACCTCTTTCATGGAGGTTAATTTCCTTACGTACAACAACGTTCGCCGCGCAAATTCCCATACTGTCCAACAAGAGAGTCAGTTCGGCTCCGCAACCATTTCTAATTGGGCCAAATTCTGTAGAGAAACAATGTTCAACTATGTGCAGGGCGGCTCTCAAAAGATCGTAGGTCTTAACAAGACTGTCGAAATCGACGCGAGTTCGGTCGGCGGAAATACAATATAAGCCGCACTGTGAAAGGACAGTTCGTGTTACTTCTAAATAGCCTAACCGGCTTCTGGTTCACATTGTCTTAATCTAACGCGTATCTAACAACACAATCCTTTGTCTATCGCCACTATAAACAGCGTCCATATTTTCATTACTGCCACCTGGGTTCTTCGCGCACAGGGTCGCTAACTTAACCTCACAGAACATCCAACCCTCGTTGCCTAGCATACTCCCACCTTTGAGTAGTATCGGAGACACTCGACTAAAACTCTTCGAGTAATGGATGTCCTATAGTACCTCACTAATCAAGAGATCGAGGAGGAAGCCTGACTTTTCTTCCACCCTTCGTGAAAACGTCTACCACACTGGGCATCTCCTTCCCCTCTTCTCTGAGAGACGATATCAACTTCATTTAGTGATCCGCCTTCGCGGAAGTTCGTGTCGCCACAGTTACACTTTCATCGTAGATCTCCAGAGGAGAGATCCTTTGTACAGGTCTGAGTAATATGCCAGACGCCGTCCGTAATCTCACGAACCGTAACCTCCCGTCAAGGCCGGGGATAAGCTCCTCCACTAGCGATAGTGGCCAGTCTTCCATTTTAATATTATCTGCTGCAATCAGTACAATCTCTCGAGGTAGCACCTCACGACTTGTCCTCATAGCAGTCAACCTCAACTGGCCTAAGTACTCTCTCCGGAATCAGTCCCGCAGCCTTTCCTTAATTTCTTGCCCATACTTTGCCCGTCTTGTGAGTCTTGCCGAATCCACTGTATCGCAGTCTGGAAGTCCAATTCCTCTAAGATCCTTCAAAAGTATATTGGGCGTAAGTGGAGCAAGATCTGCGGTATCTTCCGGTATGTAAGTCAGGGTTCTAGAGCTGATAACAGCTTCGCAATCACATAAGACAGTTTCTAATTCTTCACAAGTCAGCGAAGCTCTTCCCAACGTTTTCTTAAGCAGTCGCTTCAGGAGCCTTATTAAACGCTCCCACCAACCTCCCCCACCAAGCAGCGGTCGGTGGATTGGATCTACAATCGATCCGTTCAATCGCACTGGTTTTAAGGATTTTCTCCCAGTCCATTTGACGCAAAGCCCGATCCATAGCCAAACGTTTGGTCCCATTGTCACTATATACGACTGCCAGTCGTCACCTGCGGGCCGCGAATATCCTGAAGGTTTGAAGGAATGACTCAGTAGACAACGATGAAGTTAACTCTATGTGCACTGCTCTATATACCACACAGGTGTACAAACAAACCCACATTTTGCGTCCGTCTTTCAGGAAGAGAGGGCGCGCCATGTCAATGCCTGTTGTTTCAAACACATCAGGATCTCGTACGCGTTGTTAGGGTAATGCCGGTGGCACCGTGGAGATATATCTACCACCATGTCTCCTGCACAAAACACATTATGTTGAGCACGCTTCGTATGGTTTTTCTACTTTTGAGTTTCCAGAACCTCTTTCTCAAAAGACTCCGACACTCCGACATGACACGCTTCCTTATTGGCCCGCAGCACGAGCATCTCCACCACAGGCTGGCGGGAAGTTAAGATCGCAGATATTCCTAACTCTCCTATGTCCGTTATCTTTAGGGTTTTGGTCTTAATGCAAATGACACTTTCACTGTCTAAATAGGGACACAAACGTAGAAATCCTCTCGTCTTGGGGTCCAGTAAAAGACTCTCTCTCTATGAATCTAATTATACACTTTTCAGCAAGCATCATCTCCTCCCACCAAACAACCTTCCCCGAACCTTGCTTCGCTTCTATCTTGCGACAGCGGTTGACAAATCACAGGACCCAAGAGAGGACCTTCACAATCTTGTCATAATTACGGAAAAAGGCATAGCACCAGTCAGTCTGGCTCTCCTCACACAGAAGGGAAGAAAGAATGCTTTCCCGAAGGCCAGTTTTCCACAGGCTGTTTCAGCCACGTGGGTCCCACCCCCACCTGGTCTGCAGCAGTTCAGAAGCGATACATCCTCTGCTAGGGAGATCCGAAGGATTCATGACCCCGGTACATGGCGCCAAGATACTTTCGAAGTCAGCTATCTTATCTCCTGCACTCGGTTCCACACAAAACGCGCCAGTGGTCATCTCTCTTGATCCAGGAGATCACCGTCGACGAGTCACTCCAGAATGATAACTGGATGTCCTTCTGCTCGAGCTCCTTTACTATGGATGTTGCTAATTTAGTCCTATGGTCGCGGCCAACAGTTCTAGCCTTGAAATCGTCACCGCCTTAACTGGAGCCACACGTGTTTTGGCTTGATCCAGCTGCACTTTTAAACAGGTGCTGCATTCGTAACGTGGGAAACCTGCCGCCGCAAAAGCCATCTTACTAGCGTCACAAAACGTGTGCAAGGAGCAGCTTATTACACGTTCCGACATACCCTTCAGCCATCTAGAAATCCTAGCTTTTTCCAACAGGGGAAGATCTTGCGTCCATCGTAGAAAACACTTCCTCACATCGTCCGGAACTTCTTGATTCATTCGCCCTTCAGTTCCCAAGACTGTTGTAATAATAGCTTGGGGCACAATGAAACGGGACATGTAAATCCACTGCGGCACAGATAATATGTTTCGTCGTGTAATCACATAATCGTTCTCCACCCTCACACTGTCCACGGCAAAAGTGTCCTCTTTCTTGTTCCAAGACATTCCTAAGACGGCATTGCGAGATGAGCCTTCGAAGTCGGGATCTGTATATTCCCAACACTTCAGCTCAAATTTAGCCTTTGCAAATATCTCTGTCGACGTTTCTATATAAATAAATAATCGCACCCTAATTTGGCAAGCTCGTGACGTAATAGTAAACACAAAACTCTTCCTCAACTTATAAAAATAATCACAGTCATACCATTCATTCGGGTCAGATTCTGTGATAATCTAATGCCGCATCTAGTAAGAATGGGCTGCTAGTCACCCCAATCTTCACGCGAGTGTGTCGAAAAATGGATGGAGGAATACGTATAACATCTATCCCACTACACTTTGGCGGCAAGACGCAGATCCGAAAACGTGGACCTGTTCATGAAATTAATCGACATCGTGACAAGCATTTATTGGAGAAAGACACCTACCTTCCGGCAGTCTTTTGACACAACGTTACACACTGCAACCCCACGCCTGACGCCACGTTTGTTGTCGACAACAGGTAAGCTTGTGGTGCGCACACTAACACGCATAACGAGTGGGAATCTATGCCTCACACGTCCTTCATGAGCGCCGCAAGTGACTAACACGTGGAACTACTGTACCACATTCTGAAGGAGGGCTAGTTTAGTCTAGTCAATAGTCTAGTTTCTCCGTTTATTTTGCGCTTCTTCGGCATCCAATATTTCTTAGACGTTATTCATTACACATGCATCGTAACATGTATACACAAAGCATAACACACAGCACTGACCTCCAATCCCGATGCCCAACTCTGGCAACCCTGGTTCTGAACCAACTTGGTCCTACGTATTCCTTGGCATGCGGATCGGGCAGAAGCAAACTTTGCGTCTCCCAGTGATATCTTTTGACGCAACGTAGTTTGCACTATAGATGGCAAACCTGCAGTCCCTATCACAGGCTTACATTAATTTTTATGAATATGGGCGCGAAAGTTATTTTTAATGGACACGTTATGTGATTAACTTGTTTAGTCCTTGGAATTGAAGCGCCGCTGTTATGCTTCAATTACAGAAGTAACACTTGTGTCCGCAATTGTTGTTATATATGTACAGGTTTTGTAAGAAAGCGAAAAATAATTTGAATTAGAAAATGAAAGTAAATAAATAAATAAAAACAATGTAACACTCACAGGAAGATTCAAATTGATACTGGCGTCCAGTGCGAAGATGATTAAATGTAGTACAAAGCCCGTAGAGGATGGAGGAAACGCTATATTTATTTCAAACGGCTATCTGTTGTCCGTTTCATTATTTATGATATCAGGAAATACGGGAGATGGTGAAACGGAAAGATATGGATCGCCAAATGTGTTAGAGAGAAATGAGAAAGACTCTGTATGAATTGCTAGGAATAACCCAGACGACTAACCAAATTCAGTATGGACAATGTCCGAAGGAAGCAACAGACAAACACTACGAAGAGGACCAACGACTAACCTTAGTCTCAATAGTGTATTTTTTGGAAGAGGAGACTAATATGCGATTAATGAGTTGGTGCAGGAGGAGGATGAGAGGTAGCGCCACACTTTTGGGACACTAGATGATCTGTGCTTCAGGGGGCAGTGGATTAGCAGCGCCATTCGCGGCAGACAAGCTATAATACTGATGAGCGATTGTTTCGCCACAAACAGCAGACGCACAGAACTAATTTACCCACTCGAAACGAGACCGTAGTGTAGGGTCTGTCGGCTGTACAGCTAATTTACTCGCCCCGAAGATGAATTTACAGGTTTGGCTGTTTTACGTCTCTGGTCCCAAAACCAGCATGGTAGACCGAGCTAGGGATAATAGGTGCAAGGGGATCGTCAGTAAGTGTGTACATTTAAAGTGCGCATTATTCAGGCGAGGTAAGTATTGAGTTCATGTTCGCTCAAAGATTTTTCTCTGACTAGTGTAAATTAAGACGTGGAATTTTCAGAGAATCATTCCTAGGGCCATGATTGTTTATAAACTGTATAAGTGAACCGTTGGGATAAAATTTGTTACAGAACCAGTGACATTTGCTCCTGACACTAGGGTCATAATTTTTAACAGAATTTTTTAGATTTCTGTACAGTGTAACTTAGTTGTTTCGTTTGTGATTGACTTGGTGTTAATGAGTTGATCCTACTATAGAAAAAAAATGCACTTTATAACGAATAATTAACCACACCGTGCGTTCATTATTGACTATGAAGAAAATACAAAATTTCTTGGTTTACAAATTCATAACCACCTAAACTGGAAGAATCCTATCCAACAAATGATTCTTAAGGTAAGTGGAGCATATTACACAGTTACGTCGATGTTTCATAGCAGCAAAATGAACACACTCGAATCACTTTATTTTGCTTTTTAGCCCTCTGTAATAAGGTAAGGAATAATTTTTGGGGGCCGTTCATCCAAGCGCGGAAAGGTATTTACAAACAAAAACGGTAAATATTACGGTAGGTGCATGGCCTAGAACTCCATGTTGAAGTCTTTTTAAAAAATCGGAGACTTTTCCTGACCTATGCAAATATGTATTTTTATAAATGAGCATAATTGTAAGTAATGGTGCAACATTTGAAACAAATTCATATGTACACAGTTTTAATACAGTGAATAAGCACCATCTTCACAGTCCAAAGTACATTCTATACAATTATCAGAATTTTCAGCAGTTTGCAACATAGTCTCACAAGTCTTAAAAATGAAAAGGCATAATTTACAGTAGCATTAAAAACTCACTTCAGTACATACTGGTGTTACTGTGTAGATGGAACGTTATGTGTAAAGGTGATCCATAATACTGTATATAAAGTGTTTTAATATTTTGCACTGTAATAATTATGTATTATTTGCATGCTTGATGCATTTGTATGTTATTGACATGTTCCACACCCTGCTGTCATTTTGATGAACTATGCGTATGTACATATGTATACACATAGTATGTATGACTATGTGTGTGTGTGTGCACACGCATGTGCATGTGGGGGTGCGCGCATGTGTATGTGATTTTTCATGTCAGGAATTGTGTGTTTATTGGTACATTATATTGCGTATTAGATGTACAGAAGCGTATTTTGTCACGTTTACGGAAGGAATTATTTGCTTGTCGCATAACTTTTATGTTAAATGATGTACTGTAGGAACAGACATTTGTACTATAGTGATCAGCAGTTTTAATTATACCTGTTGCAATTGTGTTTCAGGGTACTGCTGAATTGGCTAGAACAATGAGGTGGTCATAATTCTGAGAGTTTTGTATTGAGTAATAAATCCATTTTCTTCCCTGTTGCTGAAGTGTTGAGAAGAAGTCATGAATGAATATATTTGTGCTTCTTAACTCTCCAGAAGAAAGACAGCATATGATATTAAATATATATCTAGTCGTGAAGTGATTAGTATGAGCATATACACGGAAGTAGTGTTGGAAAAAATTCTGCAAAATGTATGATTCACCCAGATCACTACAGGAAGTGTGTGTGGATTTCATATGTGAAAATTTGGAGGCTTTATGTGACCTTACACCAGTGATCCAGCAGATATCATCAGGTATATTTTGGGTTAGAATGTGGACTGTAGTATGTATTCCATGTGAAGCTGTTACATAAGTGCTCCTCCCTGTTGTCAGCTGCCCTATTATGTGATTAGATATCTTATGGAAGGATGCCTGTTGTGTAATCTGCCCTTCTCTGTTTTCGTTCTTAAGGTGCCTTTGTGCTTGAAGAAGCTAAGGGTCTCCAGTGTATTAACTATTTCTGTATGGCCATTCTAGATGTAGAGGAGATTTGTGCTCTTCTGAGAAATTATGCAGCATGTAGTGGTAATTCCTTACTGACATTTCAAGACAACCTGTTGGTCCCATTATCAAGTTCCCATGATATGCTGCATTACCTCCAAAAAGAGCGCGGATTTCATCTACTTCATGGTGGAGGCCTGAAATAATGCACCCCAGATGTAAGATGGCAGAGTTGCAGCCCTGTAAAAGCTTTCTTTGTCCACACCATGAAGGCATAGAGGGCAGTAGAGGTATAGCTCACCTCATACTTAACTCTGCACTAGATGGAGTTTAATGGTCAGCTTCTGCCTGTGGCCACTTTAACCCTGCGAAAGCACCAAAGTACCCATTGAATATGATACTGTGATCCCCAGAACCAGGTTTGACAGTTGGACCTTGCTCTTTTTATTATTATTATTTATTATTATTATTATTATTATTAGCTGAAATTCTCAGTATGTTGATACAAGCTGGCTGGCTTTTCAAATATAGAATCTAGAATTAAACAGAGGCGGGCACGATTCAGTGCGACATGGCTTCCATTTCAAAGACACAGTCCTACTGACTGCGTATAAACTGCAGGTTCGTTGTGCGTGCAAATATATTATATATAGAATGAGCCACACGTCACTGTGCATCAGTGCTGCATTCATCACGAACATCCCTCAGACTGAGTTGTTGCATGTCTTTGCAAACAAGATAAGACTCATAGCTTCATCTCCATAAGCATGTGCAGGGTCATTTCCAACATTTTTTGTAACTTGCAATTTGTAAGTATGAGAAATGCATTATTAAATACTCTCTGAATATAATTATGTTCTGTGGTAGGTGTAAAGGGACTTTTGGCTCACTGTGTATAAGGGGTGTTGAAAGCTGACAAGAAAATTCATTGCACAAAGGCTTGCATTATTTAGACTAAGCCAAGGCTAGTATTACTAATAACTGTGTACATCTTATCTATAAATTTGCACTGGCTCACTTATCTGTCACTGCACCTGCAGCTGGAGAAGTGGAGTTACAATAAACTAAGTGCAGATATTTTATGCTGATAAAACACATCAAGAAAATCCTTTTACATTTTTTTAATATTATTTTTTTTATAAATTTCATAATCACAAATACATTCTTCAGTTTCTTAATTGTGAGAATTTATGTGTGTTTCCTGACCCTTCCTTTATGTTCCTAAACGGGTTACAGTTTTATTAGTAAAGGAGAATGTATGGGCTTGACAGAGATAGAGCAATATCAGGTGAATGTTGCGTTCTGCAATCACTCAGGATACCTAACATAAGAATATGAAATCCCCCAACAGAGATTTTCGACCATTTGCGAATTCAGCAAAATAAACTCCAAAGAGACAAGGACATGGAAGTTCATAGTATATATTTAGGCAGTATGATAAACTTGTGACTTTTTAAAATGCTCTGCAAAAGTCTAATTTCCTATGAATTGGAAGTAATTCCATCATGTACCCCTCTGGTTCAAATAATATTCAAGTTTTTTTTTATAAACCATGCACAAAAATTTGTATAGAGACTGTCATAACAGATACCTGAAAAATTCCAGTTCAAGGGCAGTAGATACAGGTTAAATTTGAAATTGCACATGCAGCTCTCTCAAGACGATTAAAATTTTGCAGTTTGAAATGTAAGTTTAATTAATTGTACAGTATGATACTTTGTATATCTTTATGAAAATTTCCCAAGGACTTAGGTGAAACTGATGTGTGTAGAACACTACTTATTGTTGGTACTTGAGCTCATTATGTTTAAAAGTGTATGTGAAGTCCAGGTCAGGAATTATTGTTAGGAAACTGATGTCCTGGAATGTAACTTTTGAAAATCTTTTCCTTATACGTTCAGATAGGGGGCTTTATTTTATGATGTTTAGTAGACATTTTATGTCATTTTATGCCTTATTGTGACAAGAATGCATAAAATTTGGCAGGATGAAGAAGCTCTTGTTAACTTGAGAGTTGAGGTTCTCACAAGCATATTGCTGATGATGCAAGTCTTCTGGAACATTCTGCTTTGTCATTGAATGTGTAAATCCTGACATGCGGAAGGGATGTGCTGCCATCATCTTTAGATCCAAGCAGCCCAAGCAACATTCTTCATGGACTGCTTGACCCCCAAGATGAAGGTGCTGTTTTCCTTTGAAACATTGGGAACTACTCGCCCAGTAACCCGATGTCATGTCCCAGAAGACTTGAATCTTAAACTGTTTTCTATTATTTAAGTTCTTATTGTGTCCAGTGAATCAGTGTGTAGTTAATGTAGAACATGTCACTTATTACAAATACAGTAACTGAAATAACATTATAAAAGGATACATATACTGATGTCATATTGTTTAAATCTGTAGGAATTCTTTGGTGAAACAGTAACATTGTATAAAATGGCATAAGCAGGTGTTTGGCTTTTAGGTAAACATTAAAGAATCTGAGAAATAGCAACTGCATCTGACATGAGGTGAACATGGTGGGGACATATTAAAACTAAAGAAATAACATTTAAGTGGACAGAAACCCATGTATGCAAACATACAAATATTAGCAAGTCCAAGTAGTACAGAAATAATGGATGTTACAGAGGTGTGATTGATACTACAAGTTAACTGCCAGCATGAGTAACCACCACCCAGGAATTCCCAAGCTGAGTAGTAGCAGCCCTTAACAAGAATCTGCATAGGTTTCCTTTGGAAGAGAAATTTGTCTTTAATCAGTTTTGTGGATACAGCAGTAGGCCTTATGGTACAGGCTCCAAGCTGTTGTGCACATTAAAATGGCAAATATGCTTATGACATTAATTAGTTAATTATAAGTTATTAAATTCTTCTATAAAACAGTAACAGCATTTAAATCGGCATGGTGTAATTACAGCGATGTGCAAACCCTATCCCTTCTTTCCTCTTCTGTAGCTCTGACTGCCCAAAATCATTTCAGCCTTCCTGTAGAGTTGACATACTTTCTCCAGCCAGTCACTTCAGCATCCACCAAACCTAATTCAGTTGCCTTGAAGAAGGAGGCAGCATGCCAGTGATCCGTAATAACCTGGAAGGCTATTACTTGAGCAACACCTGCCAGGAAGGCCTGAAAATTTTCATCACATTAATTGTGATTAGAACTAGTTTTTATGTTGTGGCAGAGTGCTGTATGGTGTACTAATTGTCCAGCAGTCTGGGAGCCATTACAAAATTCTAAGTGCCAGAAGTGTGACATGCAGCAAGCGTGTGTCATTGTACAAACTTTAGTCATCATGCAATAAAGTGCGTGGGATTTGTGCATATCTAGTGTACTGTATTATCAGTTATAGCACCAGTCTTCTTATGCACACATACATTAAGAGAATGGGGTTGACATATTCAATTTTGTGAAACTACTGGGTACAACTGACCAAGCCTCAATCTTGCAGAGAGAGAGTGCGTGTGCGTGCGTGTTCCCTCTATTGGAAAGTGAACCTGCTCCTTGCATAATTATTTGGTCCAAGTTAAAGAGCTGGGATAGATGCAGCAGTGTGCTTGGGTATATTAATAGTTATTTGGAATAAATGGGCTGCGTTATTTTATGACTTGGGGAATGTTGCCCATTGAACATCCCTCAGTACCTCAAATATACAGGAATATGAGCTATAGAACAGTGGGAATGGTAAGTGAAAATTGTTACTGCAGATGTATATGCTTCAGTTTTGTTTCCTTGCAGTTGCAGTGAACACATGTTCTGGCAGCGACCAAGAGCATGCACAGCACCAGTCACAACCTTCATCATGTGCATCTTTGTTTTCAGCAGTCCCAGGGAGCCGCCTTGTGTTCAAGGATAGCGAAGTATATTTCCATTCTGACTTGTCAGAGAAGTTGTTGACAGCACTGAGTGAGAAGGGCAAATTGTGTGATTTAACAATGACATTATTTGATTCAAACACCACTAGACTGAGGTAGTTACCAGCACTGTTTTAGATTTATATAATTTATCCGTTAATACTGGTATGGCCTCCAGATGTGCTTAGCTGTGGATGTATTTAATAAGCAGTTGTGGACAGCCAGCAACAGGAGGTCCTCCGTCTTGGGGGTTTGGCAACTGGCTTACAAGGCCTTACTGTAAAAGGGCAATGTGTTGTGTAATGTTACACATAGCCTGAGACTTGGACAGTCCATTGAAACAAACTAAGCAATGGAAAATGGGGGGAAAACCTGAAGCAAAGGGATGACTAGGAAGCCTTAAGCTTAGATGGGAGCATGATATTAAAATGAATTTGAAAGAAATGGGATCCCCATTTTATCTGATAACTTTTTTTTGTCACTTTCTGCTGCTACTCTTGCTGCATATTTGGTCTGTCAATTCATTGGCCTGCAGTAATGTGATAAAGCAGCTGACATAAGCTGGCAGCTGATATTTCACAGATACATAAGTGACCATATGCTGTATTGTTAAATTTATGAGATCTATATTCGGTATTCATGGTACTGGAGTCCATGTTCAGGTGTTACAGCTGCCTAAGGGTGTTGTCAGTGCACCTTTCCAGTGTATATCTTGTCTTTGTTACTGAGAGGTTCATAAAGAAAGTCGTACTGTATTATCATATTTTGAGTTGTCATATGAATTAATGTGACAGATGCACAGTGAAGTCCACATGTTTGTAAACTTCACTAGTTGGCATTTTGACTTTTCTCCTGCCATTCCACAGATCTCACTCATTGTAAGATTGTAACAGCAGTGTGGTTTATGAGCCTTCTGTGGTGTGACAGTGTCTTGTTGGGTGAACTGTTTTCAATGATGGGTTGTGGTGCTTTCATCTTTGGTGCATCGGACTGTTTGACACAGCATCACGTCTTGGAAGACTTGAACTTTCTGATAATAGCATTGCTTAAATTGATGTCTTCATAGGATTGTGTTGTCCACAGCAGTGTTAGCATAAGGCAGTATTGCTGTATGGGGATGCAGTTAGGAGGCCATAATTTATCTGAGTCCATTAGCTATGTGCAATAAAGCCTATTCTTTTTAACAGAACAAACACCCAAATTTTGCTTGATACGTTTTTCCCATCCCCAAATTAACAGCTGTTCCCACACTTTGTACTGATGTTGTTATGATGTATTTTAATCAGAGTCAGAAATGGTTTTAAGAATTTCTTGGTTTTTGTTTGGGGTCATTACTTTATGGGACTCATATTAGTGGTCATTTTCCAATGCTATTCCAAGATGCATGTGGGTGGCCACTGAATCAGCTACAGTTTATGTGATAAACGAGCTGAAAGGAAGTGACAACCGTTGTGGGTCGGATAGAATAAGAACCTTATAGTTTTGTTCTCTTAAGTGCGTACTTTTTTAAGTTATTCATTCTCTGGATTTTAGTTAACATTCATTTATATCACATTCCACATGAATTTTATATAATTGTTCATTAAGCTTTTGTTTTCTTGTTGTGCAGAAATTTTAGTTCTTGACCAAGTCTATTCCATATTGCTGTTTGTTTTGTATTTATGCTTACTAGGTTATTGCCATTAACTTTAACATATATGTGTATAGGTGTGATGTGGTTGATCTTGCACTTCCTACTGAACCATAGCTTAATTAGTTCTAAATAATTTTACTTTGGTGTATTTGTAATTGTAAATTATTATTGCCTGTTGGTTTGAAGTTATTCATTCTGTGCAGTTTCGTTAAAATTCATTTTAGGTGAACATTCTCTTCAATTGTGCCTTTAATTGGTTGAACGTTCTTTTGTCAGCAGGCATGTACAGTTACCAGATGCAGGCAAGCTTTCAATCCAAGGATTACGTGTCTTGAAGGGTCACAAGATTTCAAATTTGGAGGTGTCAAGAATGGTGGTTACTGTGAATGATCTCATTGGTTGCCTTGGAGAGTGGACTTTGCAGAATCTGCGATCCCTTAATGTGGCTCACAGTACGTTTGTGGATGGATCCAGGTAGTGTGTTTGTAATAAGGTACATCATTTTAAGATGACTTGGCCCTGCCGTCTTGTGGGTGCACGTCTATAATATATGTTCTTCTAACCTGTTCTTGTTTTGTAATGTATTTTTATCACTTAAGCAATTTGTTTGAATTTAAAAGAACTGAAGCGTTGCAAGTTACTGGCGCCCTTGCTGTTCTGCCACAAATTGTGCTGAACAAATAGTGGTGTAAAACTGACGCATTATTTCCCACGCTGTCACATCATCAGCCACCTGAACCAAATCAGGTGGGGACAGTACACTGTTTTGAAATGTAGGATCAAACAAAACACACTAGATGGTGTAAAATGCAGAAGATGACTATTTGAGCTGCTGCCATGAGAAACTGAAAACCAAAAACTAGCAGTCTTGCCATCACACAGTATAAGGGAAGAGGAATAAGGATATAATAGCAAATAGTAATCATCGATGGCTGTGGTTTACACAGTATGATAAGGAAATGTAAACCCCACACTTACGTGTCTGGACACTAAAACATTCAAAGATGCTGATTTACTGGTTGCATGTACAGTCATTGCAGCAGTACAGGTACAACAAGTAGATACATTTCATAATTGTGTGCTGTGGATACATTAAAATACACAAAACGTATTTCAGGTACAATATCAAGTACCAGAACATGCAGATTTTTCCCTTGTTTCTTCTCCAAAAGCATTCAGACTGTGACGGGGGCCCACTGAGCTCCCTGTTCAGTGAGTACTGGAGGTTCTTCACTGGAGCCAAAGTGGCTGGGGCATGGAGCTGACCACTCACCTCCATCCAGTGCTGTGAGGTTAAGAATGAGTGGAGCTATGCCTCTGTGCCCTCATTATGCCTTCATGGTTTGCACAATGACAGCTTTACCTTCTTTAATGGTATACATTTTCTGTGTGCCTTGCCAATGTACACAAACTCTTCACTTCCATCTTGTGGCCAAAACATGTAGGAACAGTAAATAATAAATACTGTATAGCAGGTTGGAAGTGACAGTCTGTGTGTAACATTACCCTCTTGTTACCTTTATCCGTTGTAGTTGTGATGTTCTGCACAAGTGCACAGACCTGTGTCAAAAAGTGACACAGGGACACAACTACTGTTTTTTTTTAATGTTTTTTTGCACTGTGTATTGTAATGTAATATTATACAATATAAGCCAAGAAAATTCACCTTTTCTAAACTAGTATTTTAATTTATGTCTTCTACATGTGTTGAACCACAGGGCTCGTCTTCAGGAAGACGGTTGTATATACAGGTATGGTATACATGTATGAGCCACATAATGACGTTTTGGTCAGCAAAGGATCGTATATACGACAGTGGTCCCATAATATTATAACACCACTGTGTTAACAGTTGCCTACAGTATTCAGTACAGTAACATGCTATACATGTTTGTAGCCTAGGAGAAATAGGCTATACCATGTTGTCTAGGTATGTAGTAGGCTATGCTTTATTATCTAGGTTCGTGTAAGTACACGTTCACATGACAAAATCGTCTAACGACACATTTCTCAGAACTTATCCCTGTTGTTAAGCGACACATATCTGTATATGTTCTACATGCTGAAATTACAATAAAAGGTTTCTGTAAGATATCTGAATATAAAATGTTTGTTTTCTTCTTCTTCTTCCTCCTCAGCTCTACAACTCTTTGTGAGTTTTGGCTTGCTCAGTTATTCCTCTCCATGGTTTCCTTTCCTGTGCCTTCTGTTTCCAGTTATTTACTCCCATATAAAATGTTTGTACTTTTTAAATATCTCGATACAAACAAATCATGGCAGTTAAAATTTATGATATAAATATGAAAAGGTAAAGGTACAGTGATCCCATTACGGCCGGTGTGGCACAGAAGGTGGGTACAGCTATAGTTATACTCTTCAATGACCACAGCACTAGAAAGGGGTGAGTGGTCAGCAGCATGCTCTGGCCACACTTTACCCCTGCGAAGGACCTGGTACCCATTTTACAGGAGGCTGGGTGGGTCCCAGGGCCGGTCTGGATGGGCTGAATATCTCATCCCCACCGGGATTTGATCCCAGATTGTCCAGTCTGTAGTCAGTCACTATACCGACCGAGCTACCTGGCCCACATGATATAAATATACACGTATAAGACCATAAAATGTTTACCTTAAAAGTTTTCAAGAAATGCAATACTGTGTTTTGGAATGTGATATAAAGGGAGACTGAATGTACCATCAGTAAAAGTAGTCTTGTAGGTAGAAGTGTTCAGTACTGAGGTCTAGGAAGTTGGTAGTGTTATAGTATTGATCGTTGTATATTGCTGATTGAGGGTCATTTTGTTTTATGTATGTGTGTGTGTGTGTGTGTGTATGTATGTATATACATAAAATGACCCTCAGTCAGCATACACCCTATGTATCCTAAACAACAACCATCAGTGTGGACCCATTAATACCACCATGTCCCTGCAAAACAAATCACTAAAATGACACTATTAATTCCTTATGAACAATTTTATATCCAATCACACCATTACCACAAGAAACTCATACTGGAACAAATCACAGGTGAAAAAATACCCAATGTACCAACTGATCTATGACCCCTGCATTACGTCTCCATCAGCAATATATACCGATCAATAGTACAACACACTACCAACTTCCCAGACCTCAGTACTGAACCTACAAGACTGCTTTTACTGATGGTGCATAATAATAATAATAATAAAGTCCATCGTTCCTTCTAGGAACATAGGTTGTCTATGAGTCCTTTCCACTTCCGTCTATCGGCTGCTAAGAACCTTAGTTCATTCCAGCTTCTACCCGCTTCCTTGATTACCGATCTTCTCCAGCTGTTTCTCGGTCTTCCTCTCTTCCTGTTTCCCTGAGGGTTCCAGAGAAGGGCAGCCTTTGGTATCTCTCCATCCTCTTTTCTTCACTAACACCCATGACAGCCAGTTTATATTCTCCCATGATCTTATTTAACTGGGCCAGTCTACCTTTTTGGTATAATGTTTGGACATTGTCCTATTCGTGTCTTCACTCGAGAGCATTGGTTCATCAACAGATAGTCAGTCCGGCTTTTCTTTCTCATAGACTTATTGAAAACAGTAGAATTTCGGCACAGGCAGGGTGTTAACCTACCTGTCCTATCCTGATGGTGGGGCTGCCACCTTCTTGGCATCAGGCTGCCACTTCTGTGAAACCTAAATGTTTATGGCATTTCCTCCACA
>Ga0136643_10000788_pt1 | contig 36451 bp, 33 predicted proteins | sample TergutLab28metaG_FD_96883 | JGI IMG/M metagenome (GOLD analysis project Ga0136643, IMG submission 96883) | Labiotermes labralis P1 segment gut microbial communities from Petit-Saut dam, French Guiana - Lab288 P1 (version 3) (version 3) | ecosystem: Host-associated > Arthropoda: Insects >...
GAGTTTTATCGGGGGGTGCGGGGGATTCTTAAGGGGGGCCAGCTGGGGGCGAGCCCCCTGCCCCCCTTAAGTGCCCTTTTTCTGGTTACTCTTTTTGGGCAAGCAAAAAGAGTAACTCGGGGGCTTGGGGGCGAAGCGCCCCATTCTTATTCCATCGGAGATTCATTGAAGTCTTAATGTCCGAAAGCTAACCCAAAGATCAAACCCAACAATAAAGGAATGATACCCATGACCACCGAAAACCCCACGCCGGCAACACCCGGCGGCGAAAAAAAGAAGATCATCTTCTCCGGCATCCAGCCAACCGGAACTTTCACACTGGGCAACTACCTCGGCGCCCTGAAAAACTGGGTCCAGCTGCAAGAAGATTACAACGCCCTCTACTGCGTGGTAGACCTCCACTCGCTGACCATCAGACAAGAGCCAAAAGAACTCAGAGAAAACACCCTAAGCGCCTTAGCCCTGCTGTTGGCGGTGGGGATAGACCCAAATAAAAGCATCCCGTTTATCCAAAGCCACGTACACACCCACGCCGAACTCTGCTGGGTGCTTGACTGCTACATCCCATACGGTGAGCTCGGAAGAATGACCCAATTCAAGGACAAAAGCGCGGTACACGCCGACAACATCAACGCCGGCCTGTTCAACTACCCGGCATTGATGGCCGCCGACATCCTGCTTTACGGCGCGGATCTTGTTCCGGTCGGCGCGGATCAGAAACAGCATTTGGAACTGAGCAGAAACACGGCGATCCGGTTCAACAATGTACACGGCAATGTGTTTACAGTACCCGAGCCGTACATCTCCAAGGATGTCGGCAAAGTAATGAGCCTGCAAACCCCGACTAAAAAAATGTCGAAGTCGGATTCAAACCCCAAGTCGTATATCTCCATTCTGGATAAACCTGAAACCATCGTCAAAAAATTTAAGAGCGCGGTGACCGACTCAGAAACCGAGATTGTCTACCGCGAAGGCAAAGACGGGGTAAACAATCTGTTGACCATCTACGCGGCGGTGACCGGCCAGAGTATCGGGCAGGCCGAGCAAGCGTTCGCGGGCAAAGGCTACGGCGACTTTAAGCTGGCGGTCGGTGAGGCGGTGGCCGAACACCTGCGCCCAATGCAGGAGCAGTACGCGAAAATCTTCGCCGACAAGGCATATTTGACCGAAATCTATAAGCAGGGCGCGGAGCGTGCGCTCACGATTAGTAAACGCACAATGCAAAAGGTCTATAAAAAGGTAGGGCTGGTGGTTTAGGCGCTGTGGAAACCGGAACGATTTGTCGTCTCGCGCCTTTTATGCTCGTCCGTCCTTACCGGGCGCCGGCCCGCTTGCGTCCTCCTCACAAAAAGTATATCGATAACTCACTTGAAAACCCGACAAACAACCTCATGTCCACAGCGCCTGGCAAAACAGAACTTGTATAAAGCCGCGAGCAAAAACAAATCGCGTCCAACGAAGTGGGAACGCGACATGGGTTCTGGCGGCTCAACAATCGACAACGCCGCTTTCTGCCAGCGGCAGAAAGCGGCGTTGTCGATTTGTTTGAGGTGTGTTTTTGAGGAGGGTAGAACAATAACCAAGAAACGTTGCGGCTCGTTTATCGGTATGTCTTTATTATACAGCAAGCGTGAGAACATTTGTTAAGTTAATGTAAATAAAGCATAACGAAACCTTCTATAATTTGTAAAAGGAAATCTTCGCGCAATTCGACATCGGTGAGCCGCCGCGGCCACGCGGTTGATTTACAGAGTGGCACTGTGTTTTTCGCCCGTGTATTCATGTGGTGGCGCTGGCGAATAATTGCCTCTCTTTTGCCTATAATCATGGGGAAAGGAGATGTTGTGTGAATGAATGAACAAACCCAGCACCATCAAAAGCGGATCGAGCGGGGGATAGCCCTGACTATGGAAAACATGGTGCACACAAACAACTGTATTGCGCAAACCGACGATAAAAAGCTCAAGGCCCGGCTTCAGGCAAAAAACGACCGGCGGCTGGCCGCACTCGATCAGATGAGGCAGAGCATCCATTAGATAACTGACAATGTACAGTTGACAATTGACAATTTTGGAGTCCGCTGTGCGGACAAAACTTAAAGCGCGATCCGCAGAGCGGATTCCACAACTGTCAATTTTCAACTGTCAACTTTTACGGGTATCTGTCGATATATATAACGGACAAACATTTCTCGCGGGAGGATTATACATATGCGCGGCAACTTAGCCAAAGCCCCACTGGTGGCGGTGCTCTATGCGTCCTTGCTTTACTTTATCGCGGTCTTTTTGCCATTTACCCCTTATTACCGGGAGATGCGGCATGAATTCGCCTGGCACATGGGCTGGCTGGAAAACTTATACCTGGTCGGATATGCGTTGATTGTTACCTTGTTGATCGCGGTGGCTTACGCGGTGATTGACAAGACCGGGCGGTCCGCTTTTTTGGCGCTGCTGCCGATCTTTTTGGGCTTCTTGTGGCTGATGCCCATGCTTGAGCCTTTCCTGCTGGGTTCCGCCACCCGGATTGACCGGTGGGATCTGATCATGCATTTTGGACAAGGGGCAGCGGCCACCATCCTGACTCTCTTGCTCTCAATGTTCCTTTACACCAAGAAGCCGGCGCCGCCGGCTGAGGGCGAAGAAGCGCCGCCCAAAAAGAAAGAGAAAGTCAAGGGCGGCCCGAAAAAGTTTATGATTGTCCGGCTGCTTCTCTTTATGCTGCTTGCCTTTCCGTTTGCGTTTTTTGTGTTTTACTTTGTCGGCTGGTATTTCTTAGCCTGGCAAAATGACGCACTGCGGGCGTTTTACGGCGGCGCGGCCGACTCGGGATTTTTCTTTATGCTGATCTCGACCCTGCTTGAGCGGCCGATGCAGGCCGGGCTGGTACTTTTGCGCGGGTTGCTGTTGGCCGGGTTCAGCCTGTTGCTGCTTCTGCGCTTGCCCGGCAAAAAGCTGATGTATATCATCCTCAACCTGTTGTTCTTCCTGTTACAGGGGCTGTACTTTGCGCTGCCGACCGCGCTGATGCCCTGGGAGATTCAGCTGCCCCACCTGATTTTTAGCGGCGCGCACCTGCTGCTATTTGCATTGATAGTTGCGTTCCTCTTACCGCTCACCCTCAACAAGGCCGGGCCGAGCGAAGAGGGCGAGGAAGAGCCGGAACCCGATGACAAGAAAGGCAAAGGCAAAAAGCCGGCCAGCACCGGCAAGCCGATCCCGGCTAAGAAATAGCGCACAAAGGCCGCGGGCAGACAAGCCCGCGGCCTTGATACTTTCTATTGACCGTGGTTATAGTCGACGCGCTGACACCCGTCGAGGGGGAGGACGCGGCAGGGTGAAAAAAAGACCGCAAAGACGGCGACGCGGGCAGGCGGGCTTCTTAAGCCCTTGCAGCCGCTGACGGTGCGGCGGAAAAGATCGCAAAAACAGGGCGTTTAAGTTCGCTGGCTATATGTACTTGCGGCCGAGAGCATCTCTTTTTGGCAGATCAGCCCGGGCAGCTCGTCGGGGGTGCAGACGATCACGCCGCCGAGCGGCCGGGTTAATTTCTGGCAGATCGCTTTGGCTTCGTCACACAAGCCGGTGTCGACCAGCACCAACATCTCGGGGCGGGCGCTGTTTGACCAGCGCAGAAGGTGAAACTCGTACCGCAGCTGTTGTTCGACTGCCTCGGGGTCGCGGGAAAGGGGGATGACCGTGAGCGCACTTCCCGCGTGTTTTGGGCGAAAGAAGTTACCGGCCAGCCAGCTTAGTCCGTGTACGAACCCGATCGAGCAGAGCAGGCAAAGCAATATCCAAAACGCGATATGCATACAAATCCTCCTTCCCTGCGGTTTTCTACAGTGTATGGAAAACCACAGGGAAAGGTGCGCAACAAAAGGCCGTGAGCGAACAAGCTCACGGCTTTAGAAAGTTTTGTGATCAATTAAGCGGCTCAGCCCCGGCGAACAACATTTGCATGGTTGCGCTGATGATATCTACCCGCGCCATCCACTCGGCCGGCTCTTCGTCCTCTTCGCTTTGGGCCGCAAAGAAGATGCGGGCCTCGGTTCGGTAAAGCTGCACCTGCTCACTGGCGCCCAAAGCGCTGGTGCGGCTGGCGCTGCCATCCGACAGGTTGACCAGGGTAAAGGTGGCCGTTCCCTGCGAGATACTGTCTTCGAGATAGACGACCTGATCGACTTCATACTCGTGCTCGTAAGGCGAGTGAGAAGCTACATACAAAAAGCCGTCAAAGTAAATTTCGTCAGCCAGGCTGCCCGGTTGGCTTAACAGAAGCAGGGCGACTGGATTTTCGACGTCGGTGTAATCAACCGTGTAGATGTAAGTGGATTCCTCCCCGCGGCCGACCAGTGCCAGGATGTCACCGTGGCCATGAAATGCCGCGACCTCGCGCATCAGGGGCAGATCAATCTGGGAGAGAATCTCAGACCCGTCGGATGAGAGCAAAAAGAGCACATTAGGCGCGTCGCTGTGATGGTCGGGGTCCGCGTTGTCGTTCGGCCGGTAAGAGAGGATAAACTCGCCGAACCCGCCGAGCACCTGCCCCATCCCTGTCCCGCCCACCGCGTCGAGCGCGCCTTCGAATCCGACAAAGACATCTGTTTCACCGCCCGCAAAGGGTGTTTCTCCATCAGCGGGCGGCGCTTCGATCGCAATCACGCCTTCCCCGCTTGCAGGTATCGGATTGGCGGGCGGGTTATCGGCGCCGGCTGTGCGGGAACCGCCCCCTTCGCTCAGCTCACCCAGATCGGCCTGTTCGGCCAGTGAGAGCTCACCGATGGCTATATTTCCCTGTTGATTGTGGCCAAGGCCGTAAAACAACCCGACAATCAGTGCAAAGGCTGCCGCGTATGTGATCCAGGAACGCAGGCCGGGACGGCGAGGCAAGACGAGCTCCCGCACCTTTTTTTCGGTGGGGACTTCCTGCTCGATCCCGTCCAGCTTTGAGAGCAGGGCAGACGGCGACAATCGCTCGGGCGTTTGGATGGATGCATCCAGCCCGCCCAGCGCCTTGCGCAAATACTTAATATCTAAGTTTTGATCCCTTTGGTCGGAATATCCCGCCAATTATAACTACCCCATTTCAGTTGACAGTGTACCGTTGACAATTGACAGTGAATGTATCGATCCGCACAAGCGGGTCTCTTAACTGTCAGCGATCAACTTCCGGCTGTCAATTGTCATCAGTTTCCAGCATTTTTCTCAGCTTTGCCAGAGAGCGGTGGAGCTTGGATGAGATCGTGCCCTGGGGGCTGCCCAAGATGGTGGCGATCTCTTTGGTTGTGTACCCCTGTAGTACCGAGAGGGCGATAATCTCGCGCTCTTGTCTGTTTAACCGCCCCAAAGCTGAGAGCACGGTCACCTGTTCGGTCACCTCGCTGCTCACATCGGCCTGGTCGGTCAGGGTGGTCATAAAGTTGTCGATGTCAAAGGTGTTTTTGTGCTTTACATAGTCGCTGACCTTGCGCTTACAGCGAATGGACAGAATCTTCATCATCCACGGCTTAAAGCTGGACGCGTCCCGCAGATTTGTGATTCCCCGGTAAGCTTCGATGAAAGTTTCGCTGACGGCATCTTCGGCGTCATAGCTGTTGCCCAGGGTATATAGGGCGACCTTATATAGATCAGATGCAATACACGCATACACCTGAGCAAAGCAGTCCTTGTCGCCCTGCCGGGCGGCTTCGACTTTGCTTATGTCAATTACCACCGGTTCACCTACTATCGTAAACACGCCGGTCACTTATATAGTGTAAAAATGGGTACACAATACTGCAACCGGTAAAAAATTTCACTTATTGGGCCAAATGGCCGAAAAACACAAGCGCGTAAAAACACAGGCGCGCCTGCGCGTACATATAGGATATTATATCGTATTTTGTTTTCATTTGCAAATGGTTTCGGCTTTATGGGCAAAAACCGCGCGCTCATAACTTCAAAAAGAAAATGACGAAGGTTGTTGACAGAACTCGCACAAAGTTGTATAATGATTAGCGTTGACAAAAGATGTGTATCAAAACAATGATGCTGATATAGCTCAGTAGGCAGAGCACATCCTTGGTAAGGATGAGGTCTCCGGTTCGATCCCGGATATCAGCTCCATGTAAAATTCCCGATAATTAAGCGGACGATACCGCTTGATTGCCGGGATTTTTCTTTGCTTGGAAAATTACAAAAAAGCGAAAAGACAACAAAAGGACAACACGGCCCCTATGAAAATCATAAAAGCCGCCGTTCCTGTGGATGTTATTCCGCACTGTGTCAACCGACTTATTGCGGGACTTTGGGAACGATCACTATAAGGGAATCGGCGCTTCGGCAATGGATCAAATCAAACTGTCCATGCCATCTCCATACTTCCTTTGAATTCTTTGCACAAGCTTTTCAAATCGAACCCCATACCCTTTGGTATCTTTAAGCCGCCATGAAATATAAGGTGTTAACAGCTTATACATTCTGACAGCCCGTTGTCCGGGTATGCCGCTAAACGCCCATATCGGCAAATATCCTTTTACATGCAATAAATACCATAGCTCATAAAAAGATACAATATGCGCAGCCGCTTCTTTAGCCCTTTCGTTTGTCTTAAAAGCTTCGATTGTATCATCATTGTTTTCACAAAGCTCGTAAATAAGGCAGCGATACCCTTTATGCTCGGGTGAATCTCCCGTTTGAAAGTAATTTTTAACGGCGTCCTGATATTTCATTTTGCGTGTAAAAAAGCTCGTCCCCGCACTGACTATAAGAGCAACTAAAGAGATAGCTATGGGGATTACCCGCAGGATAACATCACTCATGCCGACACCTCCAGATAAATGTGGTACCTGATCGCCCCTTGTTACCTGCTCCCCCCAATAGGCTTGAAGCTGAATAGGCTATTCACGGACAGATGTATCAATAATATATCAACCGCTGCCGCGTCGCGGTGAGAACGGCTTACGCTTCCCCCACAAGCGAAATCAGCCACGCCGGCCGTGTATCAACCAGCGGAACGATCTCCCCGTTGCGGTACTCTGCAACTTGTATAAATCCGTTTTCATTGTCAAATAGAGCGGCTTCATCGCAGTATGGCAAAACCCGGCGCAACGCTTCAAAGCGCTCGTTAAACCGCCGGGTGACATCATCTGACGGGATATCGTGGCCACCCTTTTCTACCCGATTTTTTATCCGCTTGATGCTTTCATCCGGTGTGTTTAATCCCACGTAAAAGAGCCGGACATAATAGTCCTGCCCGCGGGCGATCTTTGCGGTGCGCTCAACGCGCATTCCGGACAGGGTTGACTCCTGTGTGAAACTCACGCCCTTAGCCAAACAGTCATCAATGACAGCGATCGCGGACTTGCCGCCCTCGATCGCACCTTTGCCCAGCCTGGCGGTGATTTTGTCCACGTCTACGATCACGCCAAGATCACTCATTCGGCTCTTGAGTACACCGGTCAGGCTCGATTTGCCCGCGCCGTTCACTCCGCCGATTATTGTGTAGACTTTCATTGGCTGTCCTCCTTGCCCTCTAACCGCCGCCGCGGCGTGTTAAGGAACTTTTCAGCAGCTTGGTCATTAGGCGCTGTGTCTAGCGGGCCGGGTATTGTTATGTTCACATTTTCAACATTGGGCATCCTGGTCTTCTTCTTGTAAAAGACGGCAGTGCGTTTATGATGTTTCCATTCCCGTCTGTTTCAGCGATTACCTCGCCGCAATGACACCGCATCTGCCGCGGCATTGTACGTTGATTATAACACGGAAAGAGAGCGCAAACAAGGGAATCTGCGCGCAGCCAAAAAGCCCTCCGGTTATTTTTGTCTGACCGGGGCCGGGCGCGGATGTAAATAAAATCACGCCCCAGCTTTGGGGCGCGATTATTTCTTAATGCTGTATGTGTGCCAGCTCGATACAAATGGCTGGATCACGCCGCTGATATTGGCCGCGTTTACAAACCTGTGTACTCAGCGCAGGGTTAAGGTCATCAACAGCGCGTCTTCGGGCGGGCTGTTGTAATACCCTTTGCGCAGGCCGGCCCTCACAAACCCCTCCCCGCTGTAAAGGGAGATCGCGCCCTGGTTGCCCTCACGCACTTCGAGGGTCAAAAAGGCCATCGCCTGTGCCCTGGCGTATTCGATCAGTGCGCACAGCAACGCCCGGGCAATCCCCTGCCGGCGGGCGCCGGGCGAGACAGCCATATTGGTGATATAGCCCTCGTCCAAAATTTTGTGCATTCCGACATAGCCGAGAACTTGACCGGATTTTTGCGCGGTCAGGTAATAAGCGCCCGGGTTAAACAATTCCCCCAGAATTGAGTTGAGGCTCCACGGGTCTGAAAAGCAGACTGCCTCCAGGGCCGCGACCTGATGCGCACTGCCTAAATTCATTGGCAGGATTTCAAACATCAAGCGTACCGCAAGTCGATCTGATAGCGCAGCAGGTCACAGTTTGGGATTCCGTCAATATCATTGATCGGCCGGGATTTTCTCAAAAAATGGTCCCGCCAAACACCGATCACCCGAAAGCCCATGCTCATCAGGGCCTTGTGCCGGAAAAGCTCGGCGTTGCCTGCCCCGATTTCGATCAGGTTCTCGCCCTTGGCCCGGATATAATCAAAAGCGTAGAGCAGCATCTCTTTGGCCGCGTCGCTCTCCCCGTATTCGGGGGCGATGGACAGATTAATTACATCGTAGTGGTGCTTGCGCTTGACAAAGAGGCAGACCGCCACCGCTTTTCCGCTCACCATCCCGACCAGCGCTTCGCTCATATCCAGCTGGCGCATTGCTTCAGGCAAAGACGGCTCGCTCAACAAAAGCAGGTCGGCGTCCACCAGTGCCTTGTCAGTAAGAATCTCAAGGTTCTCCATACGCTTTTTATCCTCGCTTTTTTGGAAGTCGACGAGAAAATATACACTCGCCTTGCCTTTTCATCATACCACACAAAGCAGGTCAGGGCAATTGCTTTGCGCGAAAAGTTTACCGCGCGCCGCCGGCCAGCCACTGTCTGGCTTGGGCGATGGGCAAGCTGCGCAGGCGGTGGGCTGACCGCCGCTCGGCTCTGGCGAGAAAGATCAGGTCACACTGCCCTTTTTTTCGCTGAAAGATGCTTTGGCGCACTTCAATCCCCACAACCCGGTTGATGGGCAAAACAATTGTGTGCAAATTAAACCCCCGGCAGTAGCGCAGGGTGTAGGCGTCCCCTGACCAGCCCAGGCCGCCGGTGCGGTAGTCGATCACCTGTAAGACCAGGATATAAAGCGCGGGCAGCGCGGCCATACCGCCCACAAAGAGGGTGACGTCGCCCCAGCCGCCGGCAGCCAGCGCGGCCCAGGTCAGCGCCCCAACCCCCAGAAAAGCCAGGGCCGGGGCGGCGATAAACTTAAACCATCCCTTTGGCGCGGGCGAGATATGCCTGTCTGCCGGTGTGATCTGTGGGAAGAGCTGTCTGCGCGCGGCTTCAAACGCATCCGCTTTCTCGGCCGGGATCAGGCAGGAAAGGTCGTCCCGCCGCCGCCCATAGCCCACCGCCGCCAGGTATAGGGAGCGCAGCCCCAAAATCTTCGCGGTCAAGCTCTGGCGGATGTCGAGGTGGCTGATTCCCGCCAGTCGCAGGCTGTACTTGCGGGTGGTAAACTGCCCGCCAGTCAGGGTCAGTGTCCGGCCGGCCAGCCCGACCTGCATTCTGCGGTGACGGACCATATGCAGGTACGCCCCAATCAGCCAGCCGCCCAGCAGAATATAACCGATGGCGGCGGCGGCGGGCGGCAGGCCAAAGGCAAAATCGCGGGAGAGCTGTTCGACCGCGCCGAACACGTCGTCGGACAACCGCCGCCCAATCAGACGCCCGCTCTGAGATATCAGGGTGGCCGCGAACAAAATTCCGCCGAAAGAGTTGGACCCAAGAAGGCTGAAAGCCAGAATCGAGCGGCCGGTCGGCGTAAAGGACGCATCGTCTTCGGCCGGGCCGCCGCTTTGGCGCTCGATGAGCGCCCTTGCGTTTTTATGGGATAAATACAGGGCAAAATCCGGGCCGCGCGCACTGCCGCCCATCGCGTCCACCCGCAGGCGAACCGCCCCGAACGGCCGCAGGTATAAGGGCTCAACCGCCGACACAGTCACGACTTTTTCCCAGGGGAGAATGATCAGCGTTTCGATCAGAACCCCGGTGCGAATGTACATCCGGTGTTTATCCCACCAAAGCAATACCCGGCGCCATCGCCAGACCGCGATCCCCACCATGACCGCGAGGATCAGGATATCCAGCCAGGCGCCGCTCGCCCAGTCAACCAAATTTCCGCCCAAGGCCAAAAAAAACCCGCGCAAGACGGGAATCACGATCAAAAACATCACCCGCCAGAGATTGCGGACAACGGTGACCGGGTGCGCGCGGATATGCCCGGCCGGCGGCGGGCCCGGATAGCTTATGCCCGTGCGCTTACGCTTCATGGCCGGTGACCCCTCTGTCCTTGCGCATCTGGCCGAAGATCGCTTTGATCAGCTTATCCACTTCTTTGTGGCCAAGGCCGGGCATTTCGAGTTTTCCGCCCGCGCAGACCACAACGAAGGTGGACAGCCCCAGCCGCCGATGGATGGGGGTTGCCCGGACGCGGATATACTGGATGCCGGCAATCGGCAGGCTGCGTTCGACCACATTGAACACGCCCTCGCTGAGCACAAGGTTTTGGTCGTTTAACAGCAGGAAGATGGCCCGCCGGCGTATTGGCAGGTAGATCAGGAAAAAAAACAAATAGACCGCCGCCAAAGCCCCGGTCAACACCCACCAAAGTGTGCTGAGCGGGGTCAGGAAGAAGGAGGTCAAAAAGGCAAGCGGCAAAGCGGCAAGCGTTAAGAGAATCCGCCAAACCCAGAGCAGGCGGGCGTGGGCGCCCAATACAGCGTGCATGGTTTCACCATCTTTTCAGTTGACAGTTGATAGTGTACAGTTGACAGTTATGGTATTCGCCCCGCGGATGTATTATAATAATCGCAGAGCGATACACGCACTGTTAACTGTCAACTGTCCATTCAGCTTTCAGCTTGAGGATACGGTGATCTTCAACTTGAAGAACGGTAAAGTGGATATTGTCCAGGGTTACGGTCGGTTGGCCGCCCTCCTCGGGGATGTATCCCAATTTTTGGACGATGTAGCCGCCGATTGTCTCGTACTCGTACAGCTCGTCTTCTTCCAGCGCAAGACCCAACATGTCGCAGACTTCCTCCAGCCCGGCGATCCCGTCAATCAGGTATTGCCCCTCGCCGGTTTGGATGATCTCATCTTCTTCGTCGAAATCGTATTCGTCCTGGATGCTGCCGACAATCCCTTCGACCAAGTCTTCCATGGTCAGGATCCCGGCTGTGCCGCCGTGTTCGTCGACGACAACCGCGATTTGAAGCCGCGCTTCCCGCAGGGCTGAGAAGAGATGTTTTGCGCTCATTGACTCGGTTGCGTAAAAGGGGTCGCGCAGATAAGCGGTTACGTCAAAGTGTTCGGGCGAGCCGGTCACGATCAGCGCAAGCAGGTCTTTGACGTTTAGTATACCCAAAATTTTATCCAGGTCGCCGTCATAAACCGGGATTCGCGTGTAGTTCTCTTCAACGGCCGCCTGAACCACTTGGGCGAGTGTGGCCGAGCGGTCGAGCGCGAGCACGTCGGTGCGGTGAATCATCAAATCTTCGGCGGTCATGTCGCCAAAGTCAAAGATGTTGTTGATCATGTCTTTGTCGTCCTCTTCGATGTCGCCGTGCTCGTTCCCCTCGTCCAGCAAAAGGCGGATTTCTTCGGCGGTGACCGCCTCGTCACTCGATTTCGGGTCAATTCCAATCAGGCGAAGGATGCCGTTGACAGAGAGGGTAATCAGCCCGGCAAACGGCCGGCTCAGCGCTATAAACAGCGAAAGGAAGCCGACCACGGCAAGGGATGATTTTTCGGGGCTTCGGGCACAGACCCGCCGAAAGACCCCGCCCGCGATCAAGATAATCGCCGCTAAAACACCGACCACAACTACCAGTGAGATGACCCGGCCGGCGTAAAGCCCGCCAAGCGCGGCTTCCAGCTTGGGCGCAAGGACACTCACCCCGATCGCCACCGCAAAGAATCCGCTCAGGACAATCCCAAACTGTGTGGCCGCCGCGAACCGCCGGGGATGGGCAAGCATCCGGGAGATGGCCGCGGCTTTCTTTTCTTCGGTTTCGGATATTTTTTTAAGCTTGCTTTCACCCAGCGCGGGAATCGCCGCTCTGCCCGCCACAAACATAACATTCAGGCAGACCAGCGCGAAAAGCGCGATCACCTGCCAGAGCATACTGCCATCCGGGTCCATTTTTCTTGCTCCTTACGTGAATTTATATTTATGTTAATACTATCACTGATGGCTGGCGAATGTCAATCGCACAGTCGGCAAACGGCAATTTTTTGCGCAAGGCGACATCCCTTACGATCACTTGTTTTTTGGTTATTTTTTACAACTTTAGCGGTTATGCTGGACTTTTGCGTCCCGGGAAGGTAAAATTGTAACAGTTGGATGATTGGAGTGTACGTAAAGATGACAATAAAAGCTAAGCGGTTTGCCCTTGCCCTTGCGCTAATTTTTTTGCTGGCTGCTTGCGGGAATGGTGAAACCGCGCAGGAGCCGGTGTCGCTGCCGATAGAGGAGGAAGCCGAAAGCGGCGGGGCCGCCGGCCTGCCGGAAGAAGAGACCGATCAAGAAGAAGACGATGAGCTACAGCCCGAAATGGAGGAAGAAGCCGAACCGGCCGCGCGCGGGGTGATTGAGGGGGATGTGTTCACCAGTGAGTTTGCCGGCCTCCGCTTTACTTTGCCGGGCGAGAGCTGGCGATTTTTGACCGACCAGGAGATTGCCGACGCGATGGGGGTCGGGGTCGAAATCATGGCTGACGAGGGTTTTGACCACGAGGACCTCGACCTTTCAAACCTATACGATATGGTGGCGCAAAACACAATGACCGGCTCAAGCCTTTTGGTGATGATCGAAAACCAGACGCATATCCCGGGGGCTGAGCAGTTCCCGGCTTCGGTCTATGTTGAGCAGCTCAGGCAACAGCTAACGGCCATTGCGCGGCACGACTACACATTTGAAGAAGACCGCCAAATTGAGCTGGGCGGCCACACCTTTGACGTTTTGACCGCCCACTTGGTGGTGGATGAAGTATACACCAGCCAGCATTACCTTGTCCGCCGTCAGGGGAACCATATGATCATCCTGATCGCGTCCCTGTTTGGGGATATTGCGCTTGAACAAATTCTGGCTTCATTTGATTGACGGCCGTCCGCTAGAATAGATATCGCGCGCCCAGCAAACTGGGCGCGCGATTTTTTGCCCGCAGCTGGCTGATGAAAATTTTTCCTGTCGCCGCCAAGCGATTGCCGCGATTCATTGCGCGCGCTGTCGGTTATACTACATCTGAACACAACTCATATTTTTATACCGGGAGGTTTGTAATGATGATGAATCGAAAGTCCAGCGCGATCACTTCGGCCTGCATTGGGGTGGCAATCGGAGCGGCCGCCTATATGGCCACCGGCCGCAGTGGCAAGAGCCTGAAAAGCAGAAGCAAAAAGTTTCGCAAAAGCACCGGACGCGCACTTCGGCAGGCGGGCGACTTTATTAACAGCGTGAGCTATATGGTAAAGTAGCGCTCACCCGGCACAGAAAACCCCTCCGTCACCGGTAACCGGTAAACGGAGGGGTTTTTGCGCGGCGACCGGGTTAACGCATGGCCGCGATTTCTTCTTTGAGGCGGTCCAGGATATCCGAGCCGGTTTGGCCGACCATATCCCGGTAAACATCCCAAGCGGTTTCGGCGAAAGGCACAAAGGCCGCCCGTTCTTCGGGGGTGAGTTGGATAAAGGTGATCAGGCCGGAATCTTCAATTCTGCGGCGGTTGGCCAGGTCGTCTTCCATCGCGATTTCAAGCGAGCGCCAGTGCATGATCTCGATCGCGTCCAGTATGATCTGCTGGATGTCGGCGGGCAGCCCGTTAAAGAAGTCGGGGTTGGTGGCGGTTGTGGTGAAATACATATTCGAGTGGGATTCGATTAAGTAGTTTTGTACTTCGTGGAATTTGGCTTCGTAGATCCCGCCGAAGGGGTTTTCCTGCGCGTCAACCATCCCGAGCTGGAGGGCCGAGTAGACTTCGAGGAAAGGCAGCGGGGTCGGGTTTGCGCCGTATGCGGCGTAGGCCGCCACAATCATGGGCGAGGGCATGGTGCGAAAACGCAGGCCGGTAAAGTCGTCAGGGGTGCGCAGGGGGATGTTGGCTGTCCAGTTCATCGGGCCGTATGTCCAGTAAGAGAGGACTTTGATGTTCCGTTCCAGATAAAGGTCTGAGAGCATAGTGTTGAGGGCGTAACTTTCCCACATCAGCTGTGTGGTCCGCTCAAGGTCTTCATCAAACAGGAAGTGGAGCGAAAAAAGCTGGTTTTCGGGAACGATTGTTCCGGTGTTGCCGGGGGAGACCATCGCGAACTCGATCCCGCCGACTTGCAGCAGTTCGGCCTGTTGGGTGGCGTCTCCGATCTGCCCGACCGGGAAGATGTCAAAAGTGATCCGCCCGCCCGACATTTCGGTGATTAGCTCGGCCAGCTCGTGTACATAAACGTCCTGGATACTGCCCACAAATTCTTCGTGGGCAAACCGCCAGTGGAACGTCTGTTCAGGGTCGCTTTCGCCGCCGGGTGCAGCCGCCGGGGCTGTGCCGCCACCGCTGCAGGCGCTCAATACAAGCGCGAGTGTGAGCAGCAGGCTAAGTAGAATTTTCTTTTTATGCATCATAAGTTTTTTCCTCCTAATGTTGTGTTTCGCTTATCTGTCCAAAAGGAACAAGGACAGTTCGGGGATGAGAATGACGATTGCGGAGATGATGATCATGATGATCAAATAGGGCGGTGTGCCCCGCAAAACGGTGAGCAGAGGACGGTTAAAGATGGCGCAGGCGGTAAAGATATTCGCCCCCAATGGCGGGGATACCGCGCCGATGGCCGCTTGCAGGACAACGACGATACCTAAGTGAATCGGGTCGACGCCGGCACCCATTGCCACCGGGTAGAAGATCGGCCCCAGGATGATGATAACCACCAGTGAATCGACAAATATACAGCCGACGAAAAAGAAGATGGTGACCATAATCAAAACAGCCAGCGCGGTCGGGTCGGAACCCAAGGTAGCCGCAATCAGCATCTGTGGAATCCGCGCGAAAGAGATGACCCACGAGAAGAGCTGGCCGGCCGCGACCAGAACAAATACCACACAGGTGACAACCGCTGTGCTGACCGCGATCTTGTACAGCGCCTTGAGATTGACCGACCGGAAGATGAGCATCTCTAAAATCAAAGCGTACAAAACCGAGATGGCGGCCGCTTCAACCGGGCTGAAAGTTCCCGAGTAGATACCGGCGAAAATAACAACCGGGAAGCCCATAGACGGCAGCGCCTTGAGAAACGCCTGGCTCCTGCGCGCCCAAGTCCCTTTGGGCAATAGCGGGATTTGAGTTTTGCGGGCAAAGAAATAGCAGTAGACCGCAATGGCAAAAAACATCAGCAGCCCCGGGCCGACCCCGGCGATAAACAGCTGGCCGACCGATGTTCCGGTAACCACCGCGTACATGATCATCGAAATACTCGGCGGGATAACCAGCGCGACAATGGCTGAATACATAAGCAGGCCGATCGCGCTCGAATCTTTGTAGCCCAGATCAACCAGCCGGGTGCGCATCGGCTTGCCGACCGCGACAAAGGTGGCCTGTGTCGAACCCGAAACTGTGCTGAACAGAACACAGGTGGCGGCGGCCGTGATGGCCATCCCGCCGCGCACATGCCCGACAAAAGACTCAACCAGATCAAGCAGGCGGGTGGTCGTCTTGCCGGTACACATGATGTCGGCGGCAAAAATAAACATAGGCACTGAGAGCAAAACCACCGAAGAGATGCCCGCGATCAGCTGCTGGATAGACATCATCAGCGGCATTTCGGGGAAGTAGATGATCATGATCACCATCGGAGCGACAATCATCGCGACTTTCATAGGGAAGTTAAGCAGCAAAAAGAGGAACATCAAAAATAAGAGTAAACCGATCAACTACTTCACCTCCCCGGATGAAGAATCTTCAACGCCCATTGCTTCATCGGTGTTTTCGCCCAGCTTATAGTTGCTTGAGATGTAGATCTCTTTTTTGGTAATGTTCAGGATAAAACTGCGGCCATACTCGAAAGCGGCCAGCGCAAAACCGATGGGCAGGGGCAGAACGGTCAGCCAGACCGGAATCCGCAAAGACGGCGTTACCCGGCCAAGGTTTTGCACGGTCAAAACATACTCGATGGCCATATAAGTCAGAAAGCCCATCATGATACAAGTACCCAGACAGATGATGATCATCATGATCTTTTTGACCTTGAGGTTTACAACGTCAAAGATGATGGACATGCTGATATGCCGAGCCTTGCGGGCACAGTAGCCGAGCGCAAAGAATGTGACAAGCACGGTCAAAGCGATCCCGACTTCTTCGGTAAACCCCCAGCTGGCGTTAAAGACAATGCGGCTGATTACACCGCCGATCAGGATAAACGCCATCAAAAGGATGGCGGTCGCCAGGATGGCCTCCTCGATTTTTGACATGATCGCGTCGAATTTTTTCAAGGCATCCACCTCCTTTAAAAGCAGTATTCAAGCCCGTTAAAACGCCGGCTGAGTTCACCCACATCCCCGCGGACGGCTTCGGGGCTCTCGCCATCTAACATGACGCGCTTGATCAGCAAGGCGATTTCTTCCATCTCTTTTTCTTTCATCCCGCGCCGGGTGGCTTCCTGCGTACCCAGCCGCACATCGGATGAGCTCCCCGAAAAGTCGTCGGAAAGGAGGATATCGGCCATTTCCAGCCGTTTGGCAACCGACTGGCCGCCCCCGTCTGTCTCAAGCAGGATGATATGGGTGTCGCTGTACCCCCGCTCTTTCCCACGGATTTTAAAGCCGTGGGCGTCCAGCGCTTTGCTGAGTGCTTTTGTGTTCTTGACAATCTGAGCGGCATAGTCTGCGCCAAACGCTTTCATTTCCAGAATGGCGGCGGCCAGTGCGGGCAGGCGGTGAATGTGGTGAGAGGTGACCAGGGAGGGTGAAATAGTCTTGCCGATTTTGTCCATCAGATCCGCCCGGTTAGAGACCACAAAGCCGCCTTGTGGGCCGGGGAATGATTTGTGGGTCGAGCCGAACATAACGTCCGCGCCCTCATCCAGCGGGTTGGGCATAGCGCCGCCGGCAATCAGGCCGGTGACGTGGGCGGCGTCGTAGCCGACCAGAATATTCAACTCATCAGCCACCGGGCGGAAAGCTTTGACCGGCTCGGCGAACAATGTCCCCGATCCGCCAAAGATGACCAGTTTGGGCTTAAGTTCCCGCACCTGCGCCACCAGCCCGTCAAAGTCGACCCCGCCGTTTTTGTCAAAAGGCATATAATCGATCCGGATGGTTTTGCCAAGCTGAGAAATGTCGCACATCGGCCCGACCATCCCGTGCCCCCAATCCGCAAGTGAGACCTCGATGACCAGGTCGTCCACTTCGAGCAGGGCCAGCGCGACCGCCATCCCGGCCAGATGCCCGCTAATCGGGCGCAGGTCGGCGTACTTGGCGTGAAAGATATCGCAGACCAGCGCCTGTGTTTGCATTTCAAACTCGTGGATATATCGGTTGCCGGTGTACTCGCGGTTTTGGGGGTTGCCGGTCTCGTAACAGCCGTACCGGTTGCTAAGGTCGGAGGTCTGATGCCCGCGCACAAACTCAGAGGCGTAGTTTTCGGAAGCGATCAGGTTGAGACAGCTTTCGCGGTAACTCAAGTGTTTTTTGAGCAGGTTGTCAATGTCTCTCGGATTTTCAAACAATCGCAGTCAACTCCTTTGCGTTGCGTTATGGGGTCAGCTTTGCGGCCACAATCCGCAGGAAAATCTCGACCCCATGTGTCAGACTGTCTTCGTCAATGTCAAATTTTGGGTGGTGATGCGGGGTGTCCGTACCCTTTTCGGGGTTGCCTGTCCCCACAAAGAAGAAACAGCTGGGCACGCGGTGTGAGAACTCGGCGAAATCCTCGCCGCCCATACAATAGTAAGAGGTGATGTTCTCGCCGCCGAGTGCCGCACCGGCCGCCGCCCGGACAAGGTCGCAGACTGCGGGGCTGTTGGACATGGACGGGTTTGAGGGCGTCCATTTGAGTTCGCAGGCAACGCCGTAAATCTGTTCGACCCCTTTGAGGATATTCTCGAACCCGCCCTTTAGGCGCGGCTTGCTGACCGGCTCGTCGGCCAGCAGATAGCGCATGGTTCCCGAGAGGGTGACTTCGCTTGCGATGACGTTGCAGGCGGTTCCGCCCTTGATCTCGCCGAACAGGATGACGGCTGAGTCGAGCGGATCCATGCTGCGGGTTTGGAGGTGCTGCGCCATCTCGACAATCTTACAGGCGGCGGGGATGGGGTCGATGGCGTGCTGGGGGGCGGCGGTGTGCCCGCTTTTTCCCCGCACAACAATGTCGAAGTGTTCAAGCGCGGCCATCACCGCGCCGGGCGCGACCCCAGCCTTGCCGGTAGGCAGATCCGACCAGATGTGCTGGGCAAAAGCCATATCCACTTTTGGGTTGTCGAGGATTCCAGCCTCAATCATGGCAAGCGCCCCGGCCTCCTCCTCGTTGGGCTGAAAGACCAGCTTTACGTTCCCGCAAAGCCGGTCGCGCATCTCGCAGAGAATCTTGGCGGTGACCAGCAGGACAGCCATGTGGGCGTCGTGGCCGCAGGCGTGCATAACCCCGGGGTTCTTACTGGCGAAAGGCAGGCCGGTATCCTCGTTTTGGTGAAGCGCGTCCATATCCGCCCGCAGCAGGATGGTCGGCCCCGGCTTCCCGCCTTTGATGGTGGCGACCACCCCGGTGGTTGTGACCACTTCGGGTTCCAGCCCCAAGCCTTTCAGGTACTGCTGAATTTTCTTGGAGGTTTCAAATTCCTGATACCCGATTTCGGGGTTTGCGTGGAAGTGCCGCCTTAGCTCGACCAGTTCATCAAAATGGTCTTTGCTCAGTTGCTTACAGTCCATTTTCATGCCTCCCTTACTTGCTCAGGAGTTTGCGCGGGTAAGTCGAGAAGCAGACCGCGCCTTTGTCGGTCATGTAGAAGGGCTCGCTGATCTCAACGCCGCAGTCATCCAGCCAGATGCCGGGCATCAGGTGGAAGCACATGCCGGGTACAAGGACGGTCTTATCGCCCGGGCGCAGGCTGGCGGTGTGCTCGCCCCAATCGGGGGGATAGCCGAGACCGATTGGGTAGCCGCACCGGGAGTCTTTGATAAAGCCGCTTTTGGCGATCGACTTTGCCCATGTTCGCTCGATGTCCTCACAGGTCATACCGGGGCGGATGGCTTCGAGCGCGGTGGTCAGCCCCTCGACAACCGTGTCGGCCAAATCCAGAATCCTTTGCTCTACCTTGCCCAAAATCATGGTTCTGGCCAGCGGGCAGTGGTAGCGGCGGTAGTTCCCCGAAAGTTCGAGGATGATCGTCTCGCCGTCTTTGTAAGGCTGATCGGTCCAGCTCAGGTGGGGGGTGGAAGTCCGCTCGCCGGCCGGCATCAGCGGAATGATGGAAGAGTAATCCCCGCCGAATTCGGGGGTACCGGCATACTGCGCGTGGGCAACTTTGGCCGCCGCGTCACACTGGCGAACCCCGACCGCGACCGCGTCGTAAGCGACTTCCATCACTCGCTCGGCGATCTTGGCCGCCCGCTTCATGTACTCGATTTCGTTGTCGCTTTTGACGATCTTGACCCAGTTGACCAAAACGGTCGCGTCGAGAAACTTGGCGTCCGGCAGCTCGCGCTCGATGACTTCCTGACATTTGGCGGTGTAGTAGTAGTGGTCCATCTCGGTGCCGATCCGCTTGGTTTGCAGGTTCTTTTCGCGCACAATGTCGGCCACAAAGCTGTAAGGATGTTTGACCGGGTTCTGCACATATGTATCGTCATAGGGGCGGATGTTTTCTTCACTCAGCCAGCTGGTCAGGCGGGCGGCGTTTGAATCCTGGCCTCTTCCCCACCAGATTGGCTCATCGAGGTCTAAGGCGACGACCAGCCCCTGATGGACATAGAACGACCATCCGTCAAAGCCGGTCAGCCAGTTCATGTTGGCCGGGTCTTCGATGAGTAAAACGTCGACCCCCTTTTCTTGCATGGCGGTTTTTGTTTTCGCCAAACGGCTTTTGTACTCTTCAACAGCGAAATGGAGCTCTTTCATCACTTAACCTCCCTATAATTGTCGACTGTCGATTGCTGACAGCCGATTGTTAACTGTTGATTGTTGACAATATGAATCATAATTGACAGTTGACAATGGACAATTATTGAGTCCGCCACGCGGACATTATTTAAATAAATCGCAAAGCGATACATTCACTGTCAACTGTCCATTGTCCATTGTCAATTGCATTTAGTGTGGAAAATCGCAAATGATGTGGTCAATCAGCGACTGTTTGCAGTTTTTTATGTCGCCGGCGCGCAGGCATTGCAGGATGGCGTAGTGGTCGGTCGCGGTTTTCATCAAGTCTTGGGTCATTTTGGTGTCGTGCAGCATGGCGATCCGCAGCTGGAAGAAATAGTCATCCAAGATTTTTTCTTTGCGTTTGCTGCGGGATTTGCGCCAGATGTACTGGTGAAATTCGATATCCTTTTTGTTTATGGCAAGCAGCGCTTCGTCCGGGTCGGATTGCCCGCCTGCGATCTCGACCATTTCTTCCACAATCCGGTCAAGGTCGTCAAAGTCGGGCGCTTCAAGTTTGTTTTGGGTGATCAAATCCTCCAGGATAGAAGTTTCGATGAGCAGGCGGATCTCAAAGACTTCGTTGATGCTTTCGCGGTCAAAAGTGGTCACATAAGCGCCCCGGCGCGGCTCTACCGTGATGATGCCGGTCTGTTCAACGGCTTTGATGGCCTCGCGCACCGGCCCGCGGCTGATCCCCAGCGTTTCGGCAATGTCGGTCTCAAGCAGATGGTCGCCGCCCTTGTACACCCCGCGCAGGATGTTGTCTTTAATATATTCCTCCACCATTGTCGAAAGGTTCTCCCTTTGCATAATGCTGGCCGAAAGTGAATTTCGCGTCGTCATTTTTCCACACCTCTGTGGTAATCTGGTGAGTGAACTACAGATTGTCGATTGTTGACAATCTGTAGTTCACAGTGTATCACGGCTGAAAATACAAGTCAACGATACTTATAGACGTATTTTTGCGCGTTTGTTTGTTGAATATGTACAGCAAACAGACCGGGGAAATTACAAGGTGTATCTTCATGTCAATAAGACAAACAGGTCAGCACGCCCTAAGATGATTTGTTTTTGAAAGTATATGCAATGGATTTTTTAGGGCAAATATCGATACATTCCCCACACAATATACATTCGGGGTTTTTCATGTTTGCGGCTTTAACCATCGCTTTTACATCCAGGCTCATGGGGCATTTTTTTGTACATAAATTACAGCCTGTGCAGCTTTCCCGATCTGACTTTAAGCGCAGCCTGGGCAATTTAAGCCGGTCCGACACCTTGGTTCCGATAATCATGAAAGGCGCCATCCAGCACACGCAGTGGCAGGTCGCGCGCTTGCCCACAATCAGATGTGATGTGACTATAAGCAAAATTACGCCGAAATAAATCATATATCTATATGGCGCAATCAAGAAAATCCAGTTGTCAACTGTGCCGGCGAAAAAGTCTACTTCATTCACGCCCCCCGCCCGTATAAATAAAGCGATAGTCACGAGCACCCACGGCACCCAGATCAGCCACTTGACTGCGTTGACTTTCGTGTTTTCTATTCTTTTTTCACTTACGAGCATCATACATTCCTGCAGCCCCCCGGCCGAACAAAGATACCCGCAAAACGCTCTGCCCAAAAAGAGCGAGGTTAGAAATTGCAGCAAAAATATGATAACCGCACCCGTAAGAATGCCGCCAAACGCGGCATATATCACAGGCAAGGCCGGCGAAAGCCAGGTAATTGTTATTGGGAACAAGAGAAACATCCCAATGATGATGGCTTTTCTAATGCTCTGCCGTTTCTTTGTTTTGCCCACCGAATCCCTCATCTCAAGTTAAACTGAAATATTGCCCTGCCTGTATAATGCGAAGATGCAGGGCGTTCGCGCTTTAATGATTATAGCACATACGGGGTGGAGATAAAAGAAAAACTGAAAGCAGCCCGTGTGGCTGCTGTAAAATCTTTGACCCTATACGGCGGGGGGCGGGATGTTTTTTTTTGTTGACTCTTTTTGACTCTTGCATTATCATGCAAGGTAGCGAGATGTTACAGACACAGGAGGCAAAGATATGACAACCGACAACCTGTCCCGCCGGGCAAAGACCCTCGCAAAGCTGGATGAAATCGGTGTTGAATACACCATGACCGAACATCCGGCCGTCTACACAATCGAAGAGATGGACAACCTGGGGATTACTCAGCAGGGGCTGGTCTGCAAAAACCTGTTCCTGCGCGACGCCAAGGGAAAGCGGCATTTTCTGGTGGTGCTGCACAAGGATAAGCAGGCCGACCTAAACCGGCTCAAAGAGCTGCTGGACAGCACCCGCTTAAGTTTTGCGTCGGCTGACCGGCTGATGCGGATTCTTGGCCTTACCCAGGGCGAGGTGACCCCGCTTGGTGTGTTAAACGACGAGCGGGCGCAGGCTGAGGTTGTGCTGGACGCGGACATTGTCGGCCAGCCCTGTCTGGGTGTCCACCCCAACGAAAACACCGCAACCGTCTGGATTTCGTACCAAGACTTGTACAAGGTACTAAACAGGAGCGGCAGCCGCGTTGTGGTTTTGAAATTGTAAGCCGCGATGACGATATGTAGATGGTTTTCGCTGGAATCTGATTGCTGTCGAGCCAAAAACAAAATCTTCACAATCGTTTGGCTGCGGGGATTTTGTCATGTCTTATTTGGGTATTTGGATGCACCTGATTCTTTTTTGCGCATAAACTGGCTTAAAACGATTTAGGAGTGAAGCCAATGCATTGCCCATCTAAGCTTACATATGTCATCGGACAAGGGGATAACCTTTATCGGCTCGCAAAGCATTTTGGGACAACTGTACCGCGAATTCTCGCGCTTAACCCGGGGCTCGACCCGCACAATCTGCAAATTGGGTCGGAAATAACGATTTGCTCAAGGAAAAGACCTCAAGCGCAAGACAGGCCCCAGAGCCCGCCCGCCTGCCCGGACAGCGCGAAGCAGATGGATTTGATCAGCCATATGCGGCTGGTATGGAGCCAGCATGTCTACTGGACGCGGATGCTGCTGATCAGTATTGCCGAGCGGTTAAAGGATTTGGACGCGGTGACGGCGCGGCTTATGCAAAACCCGGGCGACATAGCAAAGATTTTTGAGGATTATTATGGCCCTGACACTGCAAAGGCCATCGAACAGCTGTTGACCGAGCACCTTCAGATCGGTGCCGAGCTGATTACGGCCCTGCGCGACGGAAAGGCCGGCCAGGCAGAAGAGCTAAACGAGCGGTGGTATTTAAACGCGGATAAAATGGCCGGAGCGTTTAGCGGCATCAGCCCATATTACCGGGAAGAGGAAATGCGGGAGATGCTTTACCGGCATCTTGACCTCACCAAACAGGAGGTGGCCAAACGGCTTTCGGGTGACTATCCCGCGGATATCAAAGCGTTTGATCTGGTTGAGAGAGAGGCGATTATGATGGCGGATGCTTTCTCCTCCGGGATGATTCGCCAGTTCCCGCAGATGTTCAGCTAAAAAATTGCGAAAAAACACTTAGCTCACTTGAGCTAAGTGTTTTTTGGAGCGGGTTACAAGCGGGACTCTAATGCTCAGTCTTCTTCCGGCAGATCATCGCTGTTAATGAATATATTTTCGGCAACTTGCCGTGCTTTCAGTCATAGAATCAAATCATCGGATTGAACCCCAAAGCAGCGTGAAAAGGCCCGCAACTCAATATCTGTGACAAAGCGCTCGCCACTTTCGATTTGTTGTATGGCGTTCTTTCCCAAGTCTATCCCCATAGCTGCAAGTTGTATCAGAGCTATAATCTCGGGTCGTAGTCGAAAATCTCGCCGGTTTCTTTGCTGATCCACTGCTCGCCGGATGACGGGTTTGGCGTCGAAAACATGCCGCCCCCAGAAGCTAACGCTGAAAACCCACCTATCAGGGATACCGCGCCAAGAGCAACTTTCGCAAACGTTTGCCAGTCTCTGCGGGATTTTTCTTTCTTCACTTCTTCCGCTATTTTTGCGCCTTCCGATTCTAAATTATCAAAATAAGTTCTGTTACTCATTATTTCGCTATTGACGTCATCAAGTGCGTTTTTAACTTCAACCAGCTCAAACTTGTATTCATCAAAGTCAAGTAGCCTATCGTATTCCTCTTTCCATTCTTCCACATTCCAGTAATACGCTATTGAACGCACCTGGTTGTATTCGTACAAATTGTCTTCAGCTGTAATATGTATGGCGTAATCGTCCGGCATTTTTTTGCCTGTAAAAATTTTCAAATATTCAAAGTAAGCGTCAGTGCATGTTTTCTTGCACTTAAAATAGTCTCGGGATTTTTCTATAAGGCCATTTTTGTGATCCATGTATTCATCATAAGAGGCCCGCTCCGGCTCGCCCATGTTTTGAACTCTTTGTCTTATCTCTTCGCGTTTTCGCTCCTTTCTTCTTTCAAACACATCTATCAAGCTCAACGCATCGTACAGTTTGTTTGATACGTTTACTTCAATCCGAAAATCTTCCCAATCTTCATGGGTATCAGCTTTCCCGCCTTTGGCCAAAGCTTTTTTGTAGTTATCACACACATGCTCCCAGTCGTAGGCATAAGCGTTGTAAAGGTCTTCATAGAAGCGGCGCACCAATGACGGGACAGCATAAGCAAACGGAATAGAAAAATATGCCTCGCCGGCAGCACTGTTAACAAGTGTCTCAAGCTTTTTCGCCACGCGGTCGTATATTCTAAGCTCCTCTGTAAGACCGCGTTTGCCGTACTCTTCATCGTAAAACCAGTCATCATTTATTATTTTTTGATAGCACTCGTAGCCATCATCAGTAAGAGAGTCTATCTCTTCTTGTGTAAACCTGTGTGATCTCCGCAAGCTTGTTGTGCTCAAACGCACGATGCGACCAAGTGAAACCAATAGATCCCCCATCGTGGTAGACAGCACTCCTCCATAATCAGCTGCTTTTTCCATAAAATCCCGAAGCTCGGCGCGGGTCGTAAAGTTTCTGCATAAATCTCGATCCCGTTGTTCGTCGTCGCTGCTGTTGAAGATTTTACTGATATCCATTAGCCTTGCCCCCATTTCACGACCTCAGATAGCTACAACTATAGCAAAAAGCATGGGGTTTTACAAGAGACAAGTTTTGAGCAAGATGGATGCGATGTAGCCGCAAGGGCACAACAACGAACAAGAGGGCAGCGCTTAGCTACCCTCTTTGTACTGGCGATTAGGACGTTTTTAGGTGCAGGTATGGCCGCGAGCGCAAAACATATCGCGTCCCCACAATGTGAGGACGCGATATTGGCTGCCCCGGCTCGGGGCTGGAGCGGGTTACGAGGCTCGAACTCGCTACCTCCACCTTGGCAAGGTGGCGCTCTACCAGATGAGCTAAACCCGCGAATATTGGTGCCTTCGGCCAGAGTCGAACTGGCGACACACGGATTTTCAGTCCGTTGCTCTACCAACTGAGCTACAAAGGCATGCCGTGTCGTTGGGAACTGTATGAGCGCTCAACGACGGTACAGCGAATGGCGACCCGGAAGGGACTCGAACCCTCGACCTCTAGCGTGACAGGCTAGCGTTCTAACCATCTGAACTACCGGGCCGTACAACAACAGTTGACAATTGACAATTGTCGCTATGCCTTAATGTCATCAATGCGTAAATGCACGACGACGGGTGAAACTTTGGTGGGAACAACAGGGCTTGAACCTGTGACCCCCTGCTTGTAAGGCAGGTGCTCTCCCAGCTGAGCTATGCTCCCAGTCCTCTTTTACCGCTGTGGGAAACCCCGCTGGCGACGAATCACATTATACTATAAGGCTAAGGGCTTGTCAACTAGTTTTTCGAAAATTGTTGGAACGCAAAGCGAAAGCTGGAAATGTGCAGATATGGGCGCGCGGGCGGCTAAAGTTCCCCGTCCGCGCTGACCACCGCGGTGAACAGGGCCATCTCGCCGGGCGGTACCGGTTTGTTCTTGTGGATACAGCCGAAAAACCAGCGCCTGTGGGCACATTTCTCGCGCACTTCGTCAAAGAATGCGTCCAGTACGTTGGCGGTATTCAGGCCCATGAGCAGGAACTGCATGATCTTTCGGCTGGGGCGGTGGGTGATTATGTAATCGACTTTGTAGTCATGCTTAATCAGGTTTTGCCGGCCATTTTCAATTTCTTCGGGGGTGGGCAGGTCCTGACCTTCCGGGTTGATGGCCAGCGCCCCCTCGTCTTCGTAGCCGCCCCCGCCGAAAGCAAAAATCTTTTTGTCCTCGACCGTTACCACCTCACCCCGGCAAAGCAGGCGGAGCTTGCCGCTGATCTCGCGGGTTTTGCCGCCCTGCCACTCGGTGATCGGGTAAGAGCAAAGCAGGGATATGTTGTCGTGGTTGCCCTCGACAAACAGGGTGTTGAACCGGCGCTTGCCGATCCACTTGAGTGTTTTTGCCTCGCGCTCAGAGCCGTCCCAAACAAAGCCGAAATCGCCGCAAACGATTAAGGTATCGCCCTTTTTCAGCCGGCGGACCTCTTTGCTTTTAAAGCGGCCGATATCGCCGTGCATATCCCCGGTTATATAAATCAAAGCCTTACCTCCAATTGACAATTGACAATTGACAATGTACAATTATGGTATCGTTGCGCGATAAATCTTTTGTTGCGGCGCATATCGAATCCACTCACAGTCAATTGTAAATTGTCCACTGTCAATTGTCAATTGTAATTTATACCGCAAGGTAGAAAGAATGTCAAAATGAAAAAAGTAACATCGATGATTTTGGCGCTTGCTTTGCTTTATATACTGCCCGCATCTGCTCTGGCGGCCGAAAGCGGCCTTGGTATTTCGCCGCCCGGGACGATTCACAGCGAGGTTGTATATCTATTTAATATGGACGAAGATATGGTCATATACCAGCGGGGGGCCGACCAGCCCATGTACCCCGCCTCATTGACCAAGATTATGACCGCCATCCTCGCCATTGAAAACACCCCGGACATGCGTGAGATTGTTACCTACCCCGCTTATGTGCAAAACTATCTGTTTAACTATCAGGTGCGGATGGGCTATTCGGTCAGCCTGGCCGGGATGCGCGCAGGGGAAGAAATGCCGATGGGCGACCTTCTTTACGGGCTGATGCTGCGCTCGGGGAACGAGATCGCCATGACCATCGCCGACCATGTAGGCGGCAGCCAGGAAGGCTTTGTCGAAATGATGAACCGCCGGGCCGCGGAGCTTGGCGCGGCAAACACAAACTTTGAAAACGCAACCGGTCTGCACCACCCGGATATGGTCACCACCGCCCGGGATATGGCCATATTAACGAAGCACGCGATGGGTCTGCCCGGGTTTATGGATGTGGTCACCACCCATCAGTATGTGGCCGGGCCGACCAACATGAGCACCCGCCTTGAGTGGAACACCACCAACGCCATGCAAATTCCCGGCTCACGGTTTTTTAACCCGGCTATACGCGGGGTCAAAACCGGCTCGACCGGTCAGGCCGGGCGGTGTTTTATCTCAACCGCCACCCGGGACGGGTTCACATACCTGCTCGTACTCATGAACGCGCCTTTTTTGCACCCCGAAACCGGCGAGGTGCTGGGCGAAATCTACACGTTTGTAGACGCCCAAAACATCTATGAGTGGGCGTTTCGGACTTTTCAGGTGCTGCCGCTGATCGGGCGCAGTATGCGGGTACACGAAATTCCGCTCAGGCTTTCGGCCGGGCAGGATTTTCTGCCGCTTGAGACCGGCGAGCAGGTGACCGCACTGGTCCCCCGGGATATTGACCTTGAGGCCGCTCTCACCCAAATGTTTGAGCTGCCCGATTCGATCGACGCGCCAATCGAACGCGGCGAGGTGATCGGCTATATGCGCCTGGTTTTGGACGGGCGGGAGGTTGGCCGGGTTGAACTTCTGGCCGCCGAAACGGTTTCCGCATCCCGTTTTTTACTCCTGCTTGAGCAGATCACCGCCATCCTCGGCTCGTTCTGGTTTCGGTTTTCGGTTATCTTTGTCCTTTTATTAATTGTTTTGTACGTGATTCTCATGGTTGCCCGCAACAAAAGGCGCAGGGGCGGCTACCGGCCCAAGCGCCGGATATAGATGACGTATTACCCACTGTATAGGCATGTGATTTACCGCGCAGCAAAAGGGAAAGTGCAGGTCAAGTGCTTTGACAATTTCTGACAGGTAATTCTTGGCTGATCAATCAAACAGCGCGGTGACAGGCGCGGGGCGGCGTTGAAAACTTTGTGGAAAGCGTTGAAGAATATACATCAAGTAAACCGAACTTGACAGGCAAGCTTGTAAACCAGCCTACGAATGTGGTAGACTATATAGTTAGAAAACAGGCATTAGCGGGAGTGGCACTCAAGCCCTTCGCATTGCTGTTTTCCAGCGACTAACCGGATGAGCAAAGGGATGAGCAAAGGGATGAGCGGAGAAAGCAAGGGCGCGGGCCGTTACCGAAGCCTTGTCAACAATACACTGCTCTTTGGGCTTTCGACCTTTGGCTCCAAGCTTTTGCCCTTTCTTATGCTGCCGCTTTACACCCGGGTCTTTTCGACCGATGAGTACGGCCTGCGGGATTTGTTGATTGCCAGCTGTAATTTGATGGTGCCGATCATCACCCTTTGTATTCACGAGGCGGTCATCCGCTTTGGGATGGAAAAAGAAACCCGCCGCCGGGATGTTTTTACCACATCCATTGTGGTAATCCTATCCGGGTACGCATTGCTTTGGCTGTTCTACCCCTTGATCGGCCGGGTTGAGCACCATCAGGGCTATATGTACCTGCTCTACGCCTACACGCTCACGGCGGCCTTGCGCTCGTCGGTCACCCATTTTGTCCGCGCCTCCGGGTTTGTAAAGCTCTTTGCGCTGGACGGCGTGATGACCACACTGCTGACCGTCGTGCTCAATGTGGTCTTCCTGGTGCCCATGCGGCTGGGTGTACACGGTTACCTGCTGGCCACCGTGCTTGCGGACGCGGCTTCGGTGCTCTTTCTGGTTTTCTTCCTCAAGCTTTACCGGTTTTTGTCCCTGCGCGGGCTCAATCGCGCCACCCTCAAAGAGATGATCGCTTACAGTGTGCCGCTTATGCCGACCGCTGTGTTCTGGTGGGTGACCAATCTTTCCAGCCGATATTTTGTCACCTTTATGGTCGGGCTGGAGGCGACCGGGCTCTACTCGGCGGCGGGTGCGATTCCGCGGATGATCACCCTGGTCTCGACCATCTTCATTCAGGCCTGGCAGATTTCGGCGTTCACCGAGTACAAATCCGAAGAGGGCGAGAAGTTTTATTCAACCGTTTTTCGCAGCTACTATACCCTGATCTTTCTGGCCGCCTCGGGGATTATCCTGCTGGTCAAGCCGATCATGATGGTGCTGGTTTCCCCCGCTTTTTATGAGAGCTGGCGGTATGTGCCCTTTTTGGTGCTGGCGGTCGGGTTTTCCTGTCTTGTAACTTTTTTGGGAACGGTTTACAACGCCCACAAGCGCAACGTCATGATCACACTGACCACATTCATCGGCGCCGGAGTGAACGTTTTGCTCAACATCCTGCTCATCCCGCGCATAGGCGCGAACGGTGCGGCGATTGCGACTTTTATCAGCTTTTTCCTGGTCTTTCTCATTCGGGCGGCAGATACCAGGCGGTATATGAAAATCGCCATGCAATCCCCGCGGATCGCGGTCACCTTGGCCCTCCTGCTTGGCCAGACCGCGGTCACGCTCATCCAGCCCGATTACTGGCCGCTTTGGAGCAGCCTTGCCTTTGTCCTGATACTAATCACAAACGGCCGGAATGTATTGTTTATTCTAAAAAACATAAAACATCTGCTGCCAAGGCGGGCGAATTAACAGTTGACAGTTGACAGTGAAAGAATCGTTTGTGATGATTTTAAAAACGTCCGCGCAGCGGACACCGCAACTGTCCATTGTCAACTGTCAACTGTAAAGGAGGTGTAGCTGTGCATGAGATAGAGGCTTTTGTAGGGGCGGCGGTGTGCGCGGCTGCCGATTCCGGGCTGCCGGCCAGCGAGAAGCGCAACCTGATTCACACGCTGTTTAACCTTGAGAGCAAAGGGGATACCGGCTTTACCAACGCCCGAACGCTAAAAGAGACAACACAGTGTCAGTACACTTTTGTGTTTGACAAACAGGATATGTGGGACTACGCCGAAAACCGGAGATATTACGACATTGACCTGCCCCGCAAAGAAGGGTACACGAACGGCGGTCTTTACATCTGCCGCGGCCAGGCCGGCGGTTTTCCTGAATGGGAGGGCAAGGTATGCGTGGACGCGGGCTCTAAAGCATGGCAGGCAATGGTAAACGCCGGAAAAATTACCGGCCAGGGCGCTGCGCCTGTCCGGCAGATGGACGAGCAGGAAACGCTTCAGAAATCGCGGTATCTGATCACCCGTCAGACAGGCGGGATGCCGGCGCATATCCGGCGCGGGATGATCGCAATCTTCTTTTTGACCGAAACGGGAAAGATTGGGGACGTCAACGCGACCCGCGCGGCCCTGACCACTCTTCTTGGGCCAAAAGGCACAGAGGACGAAGCTTATCCCGCACCCGGCAGGGTCTATTACTTTTTGGGCGAAATGACCCCGATGGTCGCCGATCAGGAGTGGTGGGAGGACGCGTCCTGGGTTTTTTACGGCTACCGGACGGCCGAGCCGGTCACCCTCAGCCTTTGGGGGAAAGAGATACCGTGTGACCTGGGTGTCCAGCTGACCGGCGGGCCGATTCGCATCAACCCGTTCGCCGAGGGCGGGGAGTCGGTTGGATGGCTGTTAAATGCCCGCGAAACACAACGGGAGATCGCTGCCTTTGAGCGCGAGATGGATGATTTGATCAAATCAGCATACACCCGCGGAGCTTCGCCCGTTTTGAAGAAGTGTATGAACTGGGACAAAATGCGCGCGCAGATGGCGGTTATACGCAAGATCAGCGCCACCCCCGGCATAGGGCTGGAAGAAGCGGTGACCGGCCTGACCGGTGCGTTCGCCGAGATGGCCGGTGTGCTTGAGAACGCGAGAATCCCCGAGAGCGTGCTGGGGGAGCGCAGCCCGTGCACCGCCCTGCTCGCCCGGTTAAAAGTGATGGTTCACGGCTATCTTGAGCTGGAAAAGCGGGGAAAACCGCTGGACATCCGTCTGTATCAAGTGCTGGGGCAGCTCGCGTTTTACCTTGAAAACTTTCTTGCCCGTTATAAGCAGATTGTGCGCAGGCGCACCCCGCCCAGCATCGCGGAGGCCGGGCAGACCCGCGCCTGGCAGGAAGAGCTGGCCGAGCTTGAAAAGGCGCCTGAGCGGGCAAACAATGCCCGCCGGGCTGAGCTGATGGAAAATCTTTGGCGCAGCGAGGTGATGTTTATTGACGACCGTGGGATTTACGCGGCAAAGCTAACCGACTTTTACGCACAAGCCGGCGGGATGATTGAGGCCAAACGGCGGGAAGCCACCCTGTATTTAAGCCCGCAAGGCGGTGGGGTTCCCGACCTGGCGCAGCCGCTGGCGGTCGGGGAGGCGCAGATATGCCGTCTGCAAAGTCTGCCGCTGGAGCAGGTAAGGGCGGTGGGCGGCGATGTGCTTGCGCCGGCTTTGGCCGGCGATGAATTGAGCCCGACCCTGGCTCTGGTTACCCTGCCGATGGAGGGCGGGGCAGCCGCCGCACAGCTGATGCTCGGTTTAAAAGGACAGCCGCACGCGGTTTTGCTCACCTTGGAGGGAGAGGGCCCGCCGATTGCGACACGAGTAAGCGAAACACAATAAGAACCTGTATCCATAGCGCAAAGCGCCGTTTTGGCGGGTCTTTTTTCCGCCCTGCCGCGTCAATTTTTCTTAGGGCGCACAGAGTATTCCAAGAAAAACTTCTTTGCGTGGAGAAACAAGATACGCCAACCCGAAACTTTTCGTTATGAATACAGGCTCTAAAATTAGGAGGTATGCACTGTGATTCGATCGTTTTCTGCTTTTACCGAAGAGATTGACGACGCCGAGCTGGCGGTTCAGGAAATTCTGGATCAGCTTGAACTGGAAGGCAAGCTGCTCGACAGTACGGTGGGGATACTCACCTGTTATTCTGAATTCATTGATACAGGAGTGACAGCCGTGCTCAGAGAGCGCCTGCCCTTTGAGATTGTGGGCGTAACCACAAACGCAAACGGGGCAAACGGCCAGATCGGTGAATCTGCCCTGACCCTGCTTGTGCTGACAAGCGACACAGTCACATTCACCCCCGTGCTCACCGACGAGATTGCCGGCAGGGAAGAAGCGCCGCTGCGTGCCGCTTACGGCCGGGCAATGGGCGCGCGCACCGACAAGCCCGCGCTCATCCTCAGCTTTGCGCCGATGGTGGTCAGCGTAGCTGTAGACTTTTACGCCGACGCTATGGATGATATATCCGGCGGCGTTCCGAACTATGGGATGATTGCAACCGATCATACCGCGGGCTTTCAGAGCGTGCAGGTAATCGCCGGCGGCAAGGCCTACAAAAACCGCTGCGCATTCATACTCATACACGGTGATATTAAGCCGACCTTTTATCTCTCGCACATTAAGGACGAGAAGATTTTCCCCGAAAAAGGTGTGGTTACCGCCTCGCAGGGCAGCCTGCTCGAGACAGTGAACGACAAGCCGGTCGCCGACTGGCTGGCGTCTTTGGGCCTTACCCAAAACGAAGAGGGCGCAATCATCGGGCTGAACAACTTCTGTTTCTTGATGGATTACAACGACGGAACCGCGCCGATTGTGCGGGTGATGCTCACATTTACCGTGACCACCGACAAGACTTACGCCGTTTGCGCCGGGGATGTGCCGGTGGGTACAACGCTTTCGCTGGTTACTCTAAACGCCGACGAGGTGGTCGCCTCTACAAAGGGAACACTCGACCGGATATTGGCCGGGCCCAAGCCGAGCGTGGTGCTCACGGTCTCCTGCCTTGGGCGCTATTTTGTCCAAAATTTTGACGCCACCGTCGAAATGGAGGCGATCACCGAAAAAATGAACGAGTGCGGTGTGCCCTACTTCCTGGCCTATTCCGGGGGGGAGATTTGTCCGGTTTCCGGCCAGGATGGCGCACTGGCCAACCGCGGCCATAATCAAACATTTACTGCCTGCGCATTTTGAGTGAATTTAGATCAACTTAGCATCAGATGTGACCGGGCTGATACGCTGCTTTGATATAATACCTTATTAGTCCAAAAACTTACATAGGCGGACTACAGGAAAGCGAGACGAGTGAATGCAAGCGCGGGAGAAAGAATTCTTAGGCTTACAAGAAAAACTGGCAAAGCTCACACAAGAACACAAAGAGCTAAACGCGCAGTTCAAAAAGCAGGGGCGGGTGCTGGACAACTTAAACCGGCAGATTCAGCGCAGCCGGGAGCTAGACGTCGCGAAAGACAACTTTAGCAAGGTGATTGCCAACAAGCGCTCGCAGCTTGAGCGGTATATGAACCTGCTGCTCGACAACTGCCCGGACATCATCCTGATTTTTGACCGCGACTCGCGCATTGTTTACTGTACGCAATCTTTTTTGCAGCTGTGTAACCTGCCCGCCCTTGGGATGATCGCGGGCAAACACTATGACGAGCTGCTGTCCGGTTATGCTACCCCGCGGTTTGTCGAGCGGTGGGAGGCTGCCATCAGCCACGCGTTCACAAACAAACAGGCCACCGAGTTCGGCGAAGAGGTCGACTTTCAGCGCTGTGGAATCCCGCGCAACTACAATGTGCAGATCACCCCCATGATGGGCGAGAATGACAAGGTCGAGGGTTCGATGGCCTTCTTTCACGACACAACCGAAATCACCGCCGCCCAGCGGGAAGCCGAGCGGGCCAACGCCGCCAAGTCAGACTTTTTGGCCACCATCTCCCACGAAATACGCACCCCGCTCAACGCGATCATCGGGGTGCTGGCCATGCTCAAAGACACCGAGCTAAGCGAGGGTCAATCTGAGCATGTCAACATCATTCACTCATCCTCCAACGTTCTGCTGGGGCTGATCAATGACATCTTAGATTTTTCAAAGATCGAGGCCAATAAGCTAGAGTTAATCGAAGGCTACTTTGACCTTTCTGTCTTTCTCTCAAATCTGCGGCTGATGTTTGAGTTTTTGTTCGAAGAAAAAGAGCTGGAGTTTGTCTGCAACTTCGCGCCCGACCTGCCCCAGGTGATCTTGGCGGACGAGATTCGTCTGAGTCAAATTTTGGCCAATATACTCAGCAATGCGCTCAAGTATACACAAAAGGGCAAGGTAACCTTTTCGGTTGGGGTGTATGAGGGCAGCTCCATTCGGTTCGGGGTAACCGACACCGGCCCCGGCCTGCGTAAAGAAGCGATCCCCATGCTCTTTACCGCGTTTGAACAGTTTGACCTGGTCAAGAACAAAAACATCACCGGCACCGGCCTTGGCCTTGCCATTACCAAGCGTTTGTGCGAGATGATGAAGGGCGAAATCACGGTGGACAGTGTATATGGCGTAGGTTCTACCTTTGCCGCGATCATCCCCCTGCGGGCGGGGGAGATCGAGAATCTGCCGGCAAAATACTGGGAGGAGTCGGTGGGCTTCACCGCGCCCGGCGCAAGGGTTTTGTTGGTGGACGACATCGAGATCAATCTGCAAATCGCCGCCTATATGCTCGAGGGTTTTGGCGTGTGTTCCGACCTGGCCTACAGTGGGAAAGAGGCGATTGAAAAGGTGAAAGCAGCCGATTACGATATCATCTTTATGGACCACATGATGCCGGAAATGGACGGTATTGAAGCGACGCAGATCATCCGGGGCTTACCCGGAAAAGCCGGAAAGACACCGGTGGTCGCCTTGACTGCCAACGCCGTCAACAGCGCGGAGCAGACCTTCCTGCAAAGCGGCTTTAACGCGGTTTTGCCAAAGCCGATTACCGAAGTTGCCCTGGCCCGGTGTCTGCTCCAATATCTTCCGGGTGAGAAGGTCGTGTCGGAGGCAAGCGAAAGCTGACGCGCGAATACAGGTACCTGCAAAGAAGTAACCGCTGCTCTGGACGAGGAGCGGTTACTTCTTTGTGTTTCAACACAGCGATATCAAGGCGGCGGCTAAAACCATCATGATCGACATAAAAATACGACGATAAATATTTTTATTGAAAGTTCTGTGTACCTCATGGTATAATTTAACTTGAAATTATGGGGTGAAGTAGGAGCGAGTATGTAGGGGACCGACCGCTCTATGCCCACAAAAAGCTAAGGAGGAGCGCAGATGGGTTGGTTTCAAAAACTGGATGACGTTTTCAAAAAGGGGGCCGGAAACATTGTCGATTCGTATTATGGCACAAGTTCAAGCACAAAGGACATGGAAGGCAGCATAACGGGCGCCGAAAACAATCTTAAGCAGATACCTGCGGCGATTGAAGCGCCAATGCAAATACTTAAGGGCAATGAAATCAAAAACGCCATAGGGCTGCGGGAACTGCCGGCCTCAGACTTATATACGTTGTTAAAGGCTGCGGCAACGGTTATGGGGCAGTTTGAAAATCAAATTGAGGATTTGTCCGAGATTCTTTTTGCTCAGGGTGAGTACGTCGAAGCTATGGCACAAAGGAGTGGCGGCCTGCTAAGTGACCTGGCTACCTATGGTGGGAGTGCAAGGAAGAATGCAGAGAAAAAATCTTCTCACATAACGCCGCAGGTCGTTGCGGTTTGCGATCAGACCTACGAGTATTTTGGCGCAAAGGTATTTCCGCACCTTGGCTTTATACCGGAAAAATTTAGGCGTGCGGCTGACTTATTCGCGTTTTGTGAATACATAGAAGACGGCGAAGTCGACTCTTGGGAAAGCTGTGTAAAAACCATAAAGGCTGACAAAAAACACGAGGAAGTAATGACAAAGTACGAAGGCTTTGACGCAAAATTGGCTATGATCGAGAGAAATACGTCCGCCACAGCGCGGAACACCGATATTCTCGCATTTTTTGCAATTACAGATAGATTATAATTGCAAAAAGTGTAAAGATACGAGCAATCACATAAAGAGCTGTCCGCTCAGTGCGGACAGCTCTTTTCTCATTGTCACAAGGTTTTCTATCTGCGCTGCGTCCTAGGGTCTGTTGACATTAAGCGAATGTATCAACGATGAAAGCGAAGAAAATAAAGGTAATGAACATGATGTCCAGCTTGTCGTAGCGAGTAAAAATGCGACGGAAGCGCTTTATTCTGCGGA
>Ga0136643_10000790_pt1 | contig 36415 bp, 17 predicted proteins | sample TergutLab28metaG_FD_96883 | JGI IMG/M metagenome (GOLD analysis project Ga0136643, IMG submission 96883) | Labiotermes labralis P1 segment gut microbial communities from Petit-Saut dam, French Guiana - Lab288 P1 (version 3) (version 3) | ecosystem: Host-associated > Arthropoda: Insects >...
TACATTTTATTTATTTTATTTTATTTCCTGGTATTATACGGAACTTAACGATTGTTCATATCATTTATTCAATTCTGAAGCATTATATTTTTTTGATACAACTACATTTTATGTATTTTATTTTATTTCCTGGTATTATACGGAACTTAACGATTGTTCATATCATTTATTCAATTCTGAAGCATTATTTTTTTTTATACATCTACATTTTATTTATTTTTACTTATGGTTTTAATTGACAGTGATACCAGCCGTACAAGCTGCGTGACATCAAGTGTCGGGATGGGTGGTGAATGAATTGGAGAGGAGATGGAAGGAAGCCGCAATGATATAATTTGACATACTGTCCGGAAATGTACTTGGATAAACAGAGTAAAACCGTGAAAAAACAAAGTAACGACGGACACATGTAGGTTTAGGTTTGAAAGCGGGACCAGCCTTGTATGAATGAGCGGTATCGGCTCTGCGGCACCGTCGATTTAACCTGATTGGAGAGGATAGTCGTTGGCGCTTATGTTATGCTTGTTAAAGAAGAATTGAATTAAATTGCGGGAGACGGAACACCAACGGAATACGTCCAGCGTTTTACCAAATTTCGTAGAAATATATTCGTTACTTCAAACACTAACATTAGAGGGCTTCTCCCCCGCCTACACACGAAAGAGTGTGAGACGCCATTAGCAAGTTCCTTTCATGCTGGAATGAAAACTAGGGTAAAAGCAACGTTGAAACTTCAGGTGGGAAATCAAACATCGCCCTGTTTTTGGAAGCAGACGTTGGCTGTGTCTGCAAATTATTCTTTTTTATATACAAGCTCTGTAAATTTTGAACTTGAGTCGGCTTATTAGCTTCAGTACAGCAGAGACGCTTCAAGCTTTGCAATCCTTCCTGGTGCTTCCACTGCGCCTTGCGTTCTCTCAGTAGCTGTAACTGCCATGCCAGCATTTAGACATAAAATAACATAACGACAAGAACATCTGTCGAGCCTACCTTGTGAGTAAATTCCATGTCGCTTTTCGTATTCCCTTGAAGCTGTTTGCCATGGGGCGTATTCACTAAAGTGCAAACAACTTAGATTAAAATTCCAAAGTTATAGGCCAATTTGCTTTTATACCTCCGCCTTACGTCAGGAATCGTTAAAGCCGATCTAGATTTCTTAATTCAAGTAGAGGTGAAGTTGGTTCACTGCAGTTTTCTAGTGTTGAAATGTCGTATGAACCTCTTAGCTACATTAAGAATTCATTAGCAAAGTGCCCGTTAAAATTAAACTGGATATTAGAAGCATTTATATGATTGATATCGTAATTTGAAGGCTTGTATTCGTGGAAAGTGCTGGTAAGAGAGCTTTTCATGAACTTTCAAAATATTGTCCTGTTATGATTTGGGGAATAAGACCTCATCTGTACGGCTTGCGCCTAATATTATGAATTCGCATAGCCTTCCTCATTACTTCCATGAAACAGACGGATAAAATTTTATTAACTTTCGCTTTTTTATGATTCAACATTAGAATATGTATTTCTGTAACACAGATCATAAGCGCTTTTTGTAAAACATCATAAGCTAGGGAAGAGACACTTTGAAATATTTTGTGTTCGCATTTCCCTTTGGATCATCTTCCTTCTCCGTGTTCGTATTAGAGAAATCGTGATTATTGTAATGTGTCTGTTTATATGTTAAGCTTGTTTCCCTGAAGCAATGTAACTGATATAATTAATCGAAGTGTAGACACCGTCAGAACAGAAAAATAATTCCCACTCCATTAAAATGATATGCAAATGTCTTTCCAAGAAGTATTAATATTAGCGAAGCCGTCTAGGGATATTTGCCAGAGCAACGTCTCGTAAGGCAGGGAATTACGGATACAGCGCTCTGTGGCCGAATGAAAACACTACGAATTTTCTTGTCCGGAATTATGTGACAGACTTAGTGTTAGTATCTGACAATCAGGTGATCGTTTATCGTGATAAATTCTTATAATAAAACCAACTAGATATACCAATTTCTCAAATTTATTTTTGGAATAAAACTACATGTTTCGGAGAGTTCCTGTGTCCAACATCAGGAGTTTTTCACTGTACATACAGCAATGGTATATGTCATACAGGTTTGCTGACAGCATGCCAGCAGGATCGGGACGGAACTGAGTTCCGCCGTGATCCTCCTTGCAAGCAATTAGCAAATCTTTATAACATAAACCATTGCTGTATGTACAATGAAAAACTCCTGATGATGGGCAGAAGAACTGTCCGAAACATGTAGAGTTTTATTCCAAAAATAAATTTAAATAATTAGTGCATCTAGTTGGTTTTATTATAAGAATTTATAGTTAGTGTTCTATACTGCCACAAGAATGCATAATTCTTATTCACTGTGATGTTTGTATTTTTAGGAAAACCATTAATTTTACGAAACGTTCGCTGTTTATGCGTATGTACTTGAAATTAATGGTTGCTTACATAGAACTGTGATTAGGATACTTTGCACATTTTAAGGACATGTCAAAATGTTTCTGTGTTTCGACCCCAGTTTTAATAATTTGATCGCACATTTTACAGTTTTGTAGCTAAGGATGTGGTTTACTTTACAAAGCATTAGTAACAAAACGCTTACTCTTAATATTTACAACCCATTTTCAAAGAACACACAGATATAATTACATAAACCCATTAACATAAAATTACTTTTAGCCCACTTGTGTACACATTAAACCACAAATTTAATGTGCATTTCCAGTCTGTACTTGAATAGGTTGTGTTGTATAGAAAACAGAGGCAAGGAAATAAAAAAGGTACCGTGGTTTTTCAAACACTGAAGGGATAAACGTACTAAATGGAACCTTTTATCTGTTAGCAATGTCGGTTTTTGTATGGGTAGACTCCATGCATGTATATATGACAATTAATCCCTGTTTTGCATACCGATTCAAATCACGTTCGTTCCAGCCAGCAATTCTGTACCGCTCGCCCGTAATATTGTCTGCTTGGAGGTGCCGGGTGCTTCAAACCAATCTACATTAACTGCACTGACTTTCGTTTCCAGTTACAGTCGCGTAGTTAAATAGAGGTTGTGCGGACATTTCTAAAATACCTTGTGTAATTTTAAACTTTCTGCTAATGTGATCTGTTTCTACATACCGATACTGGGTGGCAGCAAAATGAAATCGATGAATGGTTGGTGTTGACCATATTTTAATACTCAAAATAACCCGTTTCTCAGCTGCTAAAATATGTGCTGGTGTCATACGGAGCAATAAAACTGTGTGTTGGTGTTTTGTCATATATATTTCGAGTACTTACAGTAAGACTTGTGTGATTTCCTTGCAAACAATCTGGACTGCTGTAAGTGTAGCAGTTCTGAATGTTTTCGATTGAATAGTCACACACGCGGCTAGTCAGCTGTTCTTCATTAGTAAGTTAGACTGCAGCCAGTGTTTAAATTCTTTGTCACCATGTACCGAACTAGATCTCCTACTTGAAGCATTATGCCTAGAAATTTCCAACTAACTCCTTATAGAACTTTTCTTTTTTATAATATTATCTTTGCTCAGCAGATCACGACTTCCTACCCGAACCTATCTGAGGGTGTTAGAGGAATTCACCATTAAACACTGTACTTGGAAGACCCTTTTCTTCAAAGAGCTAGCCAAGTACAGTATCTGACCTTTCATTATATCTATTCACGTCTCACTCGTATGTACTCGTACTTCCATCTAGAATATTAATCTCAAGTGATGTATTTCCTTCAGTTTATGTGACTATATTATTTTTGATTCAATTCGTATTTCTTGCACACATTTGATAAACATCAGGTTGATGTCCTTAATAGGGATTGTTTTTGATATGTGGTATTGTCGTTTCCAACTACCTTTCTCATTACTCAATTATTATACCAACTACTGCACGTATATAAAATTTTTAAAATTTACACATTAAAACGCTCCGACATGTTTCGGTCCTAGGACCGAAACATGTCGGAGCGTTTTTAATATTTTAATGTGTAAATTTTATAAATTTTATATATGTGCAGTAGTTGGTATAATAATTGATTAACTCAACAACATGCACGGTGTAACAACGAATATACCTTTCTCATGTTTTTTTTCGAAGTGGGCATAAGCTTTTCGGCCTTTTGTACACCGTCTTCGGTGCCTTGTTTCATGCATGCCTGGAGTTTGCTGATACTAGACTTAATACATAGGCTATGTTAAACCGTGTTTATATTTGCACACTGCACTATTTATATCCGCATGTTAGAGTTGTTATTGGTTAACACTGCACCAGTTTTAGTCAGTCATGTTACTGTAGATCTGGTGAAATGCGCGCTTTCTGTCTGTTGTGTTCCCCATATTTCCTTCTTCTCGACCGTGCTGTCTTCTGCTTGTTGCAACGTCTCCTGTACAGCTCGTGCCACTTATTCCTGGTGAATTATCAACAATATACTGTTCCTTACACAATTTTAGGCATATTGCTTGTCATTCGATCAAACCATCTGCTTAAGCTGTCGACTGGAATACAAGTATTGAACCTTCAACGACGCTGAATAATTCCGTGTTCGTGTCCTAGTGCGAAAGCTCCCATATTTACGCACCACCTACTTTCGGGAAGGTTCGGCGCAAGTCTGAATCAAGTATGTGTATGGTCAATTGTGTATGTGTAAGCGAGCGATAGTCCAGCTGAAATCCGTTCTACAACACAGAGTCACTTGAACGGCTCCTGTGTTTTCGCCAAGCAGTCTTCTTCCACCACCACCTTCGTCTCACTGATCTTTCATTCCTGCAGGGACAATTGGGTGCGCGTTTCATCAATTTTATTTTATTCTTATTTTTTAAATCGCATAAGTCTGAAATTGAACAACTAGAAAACGCGGGAATCGGGGACGTTCTGTAATATTCAGACGCTTAACGACATGACATACATTCATCACAGTAGGTTGTGTGGGCGTATACAAGCAACGTGTCTTGAGATACGTGCATCTCTCGTCACTCACAGTTTCGTTTAGCAGGAGAAATTTTACGCACATATCTTATCACGCGTTTACTTCCATATATTTTATCATCACTCCCAATACTGAATGAACAGTATGCTGTAAGGAAAGGATGGATGTAATAAAGCAGAGTACCAACTAGATACAACAATAACAATTTATTAGTCTTCAAAACAGCTCAATATACTTCGAGCAATTCTTTGCACATTATCAGGAGCGCAAGACTGTGATTTACAGCGTGTCGTATACTGTCCGCAGGTTGTCGGTCGGAGGTCCGGGGTGTGGCGGCACGAACACATGGTACGTGCCGCCACACTCTGGACCTCCGACCGACAACGTGGGGACAGTATACGACACGCTGTAAATCACAGTCTTGCGCTCCGGATAATGTGCAAAGAATTGCTCGAAACATATTGAGCTGTTTTGAAGATTGTTATTGTTATTGTTGCATCTCTACTTTAATATATCGATGATGCAGGTCAAACACACATCAAAAGAATGGTTGCTTGTTCGTGGTTTTTATTTTGGCTTAATTCTTCGGCGATAACTGTCATGTGCGTGGCGCCACATTATATATATGTAATTATTATTTTGATCTTCCTTGATCTGATGTATTTCTTCTTGTTATATCTTAAACGGTACAGTTTCTGACGTGATGTATTGGGCATGAACCTGGTACTTTCGCTTCTTTTTACAACTTCTGTATGGAGAAGTTTCGAAAGGGGTGTTACAAGTTCGCCGGTAGAATTTTGGTGACATTTTAAACAAATTTAATTTTGGCGAAGAGATTTTTGGTAAAAATTACTAATAAGAAATTTCAGGGAAATCCTTTCAGTGGGAGCAGGTGAATTATACGTGAACGAAAGAACAGAAGGGCGGACACACATTACGAAGCTAATAATTGCTTTTTGCACTTTGTTGTGGAAGTGTTCAAGAATTTGGTAGTTTGAAATGCCAAAATTGAGGTAAACTTAGACGAATATTAATAAAATGTTATCTTTTTTTAAAATTAACTTTTAATAATGTCACACGACGCAGTGGCCTTTGATGAAGGAGCAACACTACAAATTTGCCATCAGTGTACTGCACGATGTTCTGCAGCAGGGGATATATGAGAGAGATAGAATCAATATACTGTGGAAATATAATGCCACGGGCTTTAGTATGAATTTGTAAATAATGTAATATTATTGTTCATTGTCTGACGTTTCATGGTGGATATGCGCGAGCGATCAAATTCATAGCTACTGCTAAACAAAAGATAAGGCTGCTAATTGCAACAAAGTTTAATATGCATTAGGTTTCATTTCGCTGAAATTTAATACGGAGCTAATGCATAGTTACGCAGTTCTGCCTCTTGCTGCTGTATGACGTCTTATTAAAACACAATCCGTCAAATATCGTGGGCAAATGAGTCTGTAAATTATAATAAGGACTTCTTGTTTTGACCGATGAAAAGAATCGATAATTTCTATGAAAATAATCGATATGTTTAAAAGTATGGGAAGGAGGTTAGATAGTAAAAATTGGAACTTCGCAGGTCGGGAGGGGTGGGGGTTGTGTGATCTCTTCTATATTTGCTTTTTCACCATCTCCTTCCGCTAACCTGACTACCTCGTTTGATCTGTATCTTTCTGCTCCTTTTTCTCTCTCTTCAGCACCTTTATCTTTGTTTCGCAACGATTACTACGAAAGTGGCGAAGAAACAAACTGAGCAAATGCGGTGTCCGAACAAGAAATGTGAAGAGTTGCTGTCAAAAGGTGCCAAAACATTCCTTGGAAGTTAGGACTGACTATCTTCTCCACCTCCCATACTTCCATATTAAGAAACGTAAGTACCAATGTTTTGCAAATGGTTCATATAATTTTTAGTAGACCTGATTTTTTCTGCAATCAGTGTCCCTAACCCTCTCATAAAATGTGGAGCTCGTTAGCTTACATAAAGCAATAAAGAAGTTCAAGCCTCCGTCCTTCTGTGTTTCATTCGTGCCGTAACGCTGATGATAGTATTAAAGTTGGTGGAAATAAAAGTGCAAGTACTCTCAAACATAGATATAAATTTGAATACGTGATGGAAGTGCAAATGGGCACAGAAACACCCCACTGTTTCCTCTACTTTCCAGAAGCTAGCTAGCCAGCCAGCTTTACGAGGTATAAAAGTCAATGCGCTAGCCCTGACATTTGCTCTTAAGAACCGGGAATATTGTGGAACGCAGAAAGTGCAGATTAGCAGTCTCACAGATCATTTTGATTCACACTGAGCACCAGCTACTTTTTCCCTCAGCCCACTCTGTTTCCAACAGTGCCTTCCCTTCATCCTGCTGTGCTTTGAGTTCCCCTCCCCGACCTTACGCAGGGTTAACATGAGCCCTGTTCTGGGATGAGTCTTATGAATTTTGTGGGAACAGATGTTACTCAGATTAAATTGCGATTTCTGTTGCCAGCAGCTTCAGTGCAACTGGCGGCATTCCTCTCTTTCTCTGCCGATTCTCTTTCTTTGTTATTCGTATCACGTCTAAGTATTAATGTTACAAATAATGGGTTTGTTTTCACAGAGGTTTAATTTTCAGGTCTTAGTATGGTTAAGGGCCACGATTGCCTTGTATGTGATATTTCATGTATCACAAATGTGCAATTATATCAGCTGTTGTACTCACAGAACACACCAACGAAGGCCTCTTAAACATGTGCTGTATTATTCATGGTGATATAGAGAAAAGACGATTTTAGTTTAATAATTTTAAGCCATTAGAACTCAGGAAATAAACAGTCTGGCAAGGGACGGATTTGTCTGTGTTGGACATCCTGACATGCATGTAGATATTTGTATCTGTCTTTATCCAGAAAACGCTTGGCGTCCTGTCGGAATCCTATTCATTGCCCTGGTTTGGAGCTGTTGAAATGTAAATTGATTTTTAACCTATATCCATTCGCTGTGCATTAATTTAAAAACACTTTGACGAAGTGGAATTTTATCTTACACAATTTTATATCAACATTTTATTACACGTCAAATGTATTGGTGTATACACCTTTTACGAGGCCACAGATCCCCTTATATGCTGTATCGTATATGGCGTCTGACAGCTACATACATCCGTACTTATGGTCGGTTAAGTTTTTGATAAATTTAGAAATTCGTATTGTACATTTTACTTATACACAAATGTCGTAGGATTCCACGTCTAGAACACAATTCTGTTTTGCCTACAACATGCCGGTGCGGCTGCAATTGTAACATGCAAGCGAAGAGTAAGTGAGTCCACACTTATAATGTCCACCTATAATCCACCTATAATTTGGAGCTAGTTTCGCAGTTACATTTATCAGGATGTGAAATGTAAACTATTCTCAGAAAAGGAGGGTAACGTCAATCACAATCTTCATGTAATAAGCTTAAATTTAATTTAATAGATATAAAAATGAAGTATCACACAGCAAAGCACAGGACGCACACCCGCAGTCGGGCACTCTTAGCAACATACCCTCACACAACAAGACATGCTGCCACAGAACTAGGATTGTATAACGAAAGCAATCAGTAACTAGTTCTTAAAAGTGACTTTAGCAAAGAAAGTGTAGCTCCCTGAGGATGATTCTTGGATCGAAACATGTCGGAGCAATTTTAGTGTTTTAATGTGAAAAAGTTTTATGTATGCGCATCAGTTGGTATACTAATTAAATAATTCGACGATATGCACGGTGCAGCAATAAGCATACAAATAAAGTATTATGCGAAGATTTTTGTGTTCGACGATAATGTCCATAGCTTTGTGTTTTGTGTCAAAGTGGGATGTCACGCTGAAAATAAGACAGACTTCAAGTATTCTGCCAAACAAAACAGCATAAAACTAGTGCTAGCCTTTATTCATGACAGCTTAGTACAATGAGCACCTCTCTTAGCCCGATTATGTTTTCTGCAGTATAATGTGTTAAAAGTCTGCGTTCCCTCCGTACAACATCATGTCATATTTCTGGACCAAGGCGGTGGCGTCGGCTTAACTAACACTACGCCCAAAGCGTCGCTATATATAGTGAACGTTGGAGCCTGAGGCTTGCCCGCTTGCAACAAGCGAGGTCTGGTGAGCCTTAAAATAACACGTACCGGAAATACTGAAGAAGTGGAATAATGTGCTGTTGTTCATAATCCTGTCTCAAATGCTAACAAAACAGCTCGAAAAACACATGAAAGCGATAGGAATGCTTTAAAAAATAATGGGCTAATGCTTGGCATTGTATGTTCTCCTCTTTTTAAAGTAAATTAACCTATTCTCTGTAATTGCGAAGTGTTATGATTCTACTGTTTAAATTTGCCTGTCGGTTTCACTATTGACCGCACCCCATCAATATTTAATTGTGTGTAGGTTCCTAATAAAGAAGGATTTCTTATTGAATGTACTATGTAGTAAATTGATGGTGGTGGTGGTGGTGGCGGCGGCCGTTCTCACACCGTTTGCTTGCAGTAAGTAATTTTTACGAAAGTCCACATATGACAGCTATGTGTTCCCAGATGTGCAACATGAATATTGATATACTCAATTATTACACCAACCGCTGCACATATATAACATTTATAAAATTATCACATTAAAACATTAAAACGCTCCGACATGTTTCGGTCCTAAGACCATAATCAGGGAGCTATATATTCCTTGCTAAAGTCACACTAGAAATAGTCACATATTAATTTCGTTGTACAAGATGGGTGTTGTGGCAACGTGCCGTGTTGTGTAATGTTATGTTGCGAAGAGTGCCCTGCTGTGGATGTGCAGTCTGTCCTTCTTTGCGTTCGCAACGAAGCACAGGGCACTCTTCGCAACATAACATTACACAACACGGTATGTTGCCACAACACCCAACTTGTACAACGAAATTAATATGTTACTATTTCTAGTGTGACTTTATCAAGGAATATATAGCTCCCTGATGATGGTCTTAGGACCGAAACATGTCGGAGCGTTTTTAATATTTTAATGTGTAAATTTTATGAATTTTTTTATATGTGCAGTAGTTGGTGTAATAATTGAGTGACTCGACAACATGCACGGTGTAACAGTGAAAATAAAAAATGAATATTGACCTTAGTTCGCTGTTTTCATATAACACAGATCTGAGGTAAGAAGAAAGGGGAAAGAAATGAATTTAAAGTCCAAATGAGGGTCTTGGCATTCTGTAGGACCTGTAAGAATTCTTTAACATCCCATCCTGAGCATATTAATAGTGTATCTAGTTTAGGGTAAAAAACTGTCTTCACAACTTCACGGCGCGGGATTGGCGAATAACACTAGGTTAGTGACTAATAAACTGCAAGCAGGGTTGAAATTCTTGTAGGAATATGTCTCCTAAGCAAGGAATGATTGTGAATGAATTATGGAAAACAAAATTGAATAATGCTATCGTCAATAAACAACAAACATAAGTACATAAGCATTACTCCTTCTTGTGCATTTGTTATTAACTAAGAAGTAATTTCTGGATTTATGCAAGTTGACTGGGTTATTCTAAAGAAAATTCGCTTTTATTTCATAGGGATTTCGGGAAGATATACTGTAGTCGATTGTAGGCGATGTTGCACCAATGGACACGGCAGTTTTTTTGCTATCAGTTTTGGAGCTATGGATATGGCAGTTGTCTATTGTAGGTAACGTTCCGGAAATTGATACATCAGTGAACTATTGTGGATGATATTTAAATAAAACAGTTCTCTGGCTTTCATATCACCGATTTTCATGAAATTCTCAGCTAATTAGAGATTATCTTTAATGAATTTCAAATAATTGTATCAAAATATATGGGAAGTACCGGTAGAAATTTATTTCATTCCTTAAAAAGTGTGTGATTGTCTCTGAGCTGATTTTAAATAAATTCACTCTTGCTTGATAAATTTTGAAGATTTCTTTTACCAAAAACATGAATATTCGACACAGTTTAATTGCTGTTGATAATGGTAATGATATAAATCTTCACTATATATATATATATATAAGCTAATATACCGTTTGTTGAATTTTCATGAAATTCGGTACTGTGTACATTTTTACAAGAAAATCTTTGGCACGCATGAGTTTAGTGAAAATCGGATTAACGCCTCATACTTTACTTAAGGGAATTAACAAAGTTCTGCTCATAACCTGCATAGTGATTGACGGACCGGTGAAATTCTATTAAAAAAAATTCACCACGTGATGTCCTTCAGCAGTTATGATTTGCGTGAATCTCGGTTCAGTGACAGACATAATTTCATGGAAGGCGTGTAATACATATATAATATATATATATATATATATATATTGTGGTTTTATACGCGTAGCTAACTGTTCAAAAATACTAGGCCAACCGACTAGCAATTACTGCTACACGATACAGCCGAAAATACGCAACGAGAAATGATTCACCTAATATTCGCTGTGTACATACTCCCTCTGCTTCGTTACTTTGCGTCGACAAGAGTATGGACACTAAAGCACAAAATATACTCTGAAGTCCATAATAGAAAATTCAACGTTCAGTACATAATCATACAGAAACGCGCGAAACTTGAGTAATTCAACAATGTAAACAATCAGGATTTTGTTCAGAATAATTTATGATTCTTGGTAGCGTTGTTACATTTGATTGTTTGCGCCTACCAGCAAGTTATTATGGAATGTTGCTGTGACCAAACAAATCACACTTAATGACCTTTTATGGAGTCTGCGTGAATATTAATGCATTTGCAGACCGTAACGTAATGCATGTGTGTGTGTGTGTGTGTGTGTGTGTGTGTGTGGAGTGACCCTTACGGGAACAACGCACGACGTCGCTTTCATCGATGGCCGTCTGTTCTGTGTCAAGCTTCGAAAGTATTCCCCAAAGGGCAGTAAGTTTTGAAGTTGAGATTAGAGGTTCAAATGAGGTTGAAAATTATTCGCATAGTGACGTAACACACAGCCTTTACCAAAACATTCTTCAAATTCAAGTAAATTTGAACATATAAGCTGCCGCGAAGACACAGAAGGGCAGTAAAAGTATCTACTCCTTCTTTAACCTCGGTGCTAGATGGGGTGGTGGTCAACGCCACACCCCGGCCGCTTTACCCCCAGAAATGACCCGGTACCCGTTGTACAGGAGGGTGGGTGGGTTGCAGGATCAGTCTGGAGGGTGCGAAAAATTCGCCCCTACCGGGATTCGATCCCGGACTGTCGAACACGTAGCTAGTCGCTTTACCGACTACGCTATCCCAGCCCACAAAAAACATTCTTTACTTCCAAAATGTCATGCGGTTTCATGGTACTGCTCAGATGCATTTTAATTCACACTGCAAGATACGTAAGGCCTTCCTTTCCCCGAATTTTGTGAACCTCGCGGTAACTAAGTAAATTTAACTAAACGGAATACAAGTGCAGAAAATATAGCAAAGTGTATTACACGCCTTCCATGAAATTATGTCTATCACTGAACCGAGCTTCACGCAAATCATAACTGCTGAAGGACAGCACGTGACGACTTTTTTTTTTTATAGAATTTCACCGGTCCGTCAATCACTATGCAGGTAATGAGCAGAACTTTGTTAATTCCCTTAAGTAAAGCATGGCGCGTTAATTCGATTTTCACTAAACTCATGCGTGCCAAAGATTTTCTTGTAAAAATGTACACAGTACCAAATTTCATGAAAATCCAACAAACGGTATATTAGCTGATGCTGTGTCACACACCGGCGGACGACGAATATACGTGTTCTGCCTCTAAGGCCTTTTTATTTTGTCTCGTAAAAGAATCAAATAACTTATAGTTAGCATTTCTTGTACATTAAGAACTTTTTTCCACAGTGATTTCTGTTGTGTTTTGTCTTACGCCCACAATGAACCGTTAGTGTGTTGCTAAAGTGTACCAAAGTGTTTGTTTTTGTTATAGCAACAGTGTGTGTTCTTGTGAAGTAGAAAACAAATGTTTAAATACGATTAGATGAACTAAAGCCTTGAAAACTGAGACCTTGTAAGTTTTCACCTGAATGTAAATACAGAATTAATATATCTATAAATAGATAGAATATTATTAATATTGAGTTTTATAAATGGGGTTTTAACAAGTATATTTTTATCACCACCACCACCATCAGCACCAAGTGTGTATATCTGTGTAGGTGTTTTATAGTTACACGTGGTTTTCAGATATCACGAATTTCACCACTGAATAGTATGAAAAATGATTCAGGGTGTGAGACCTAATAGAGGACGAAGTAGCAATTCACGCTTGATTATGCACAATGAGTACAATTTCTTCGTAACTCTAGAAACGAATGCAAGAAACAGGTTAAGCCACTTACCACTTTGCATATCGAAAGTGTCTCTGCTGCACCTCGTAACAACTCTTAAGGGAAAGAATACGCCAAGCAGGCTGGTTTTCCAGTGAACGTCTAAACTTGCATTTGGGAGGCTCAGTTGTCGAATATCTTCTGGAGAACCGAAAATTGTGTCTTACAGTTCTCGTGGTTTTCCTCAGTCCTTTCAGGCAGCCGGTATCTTCCAAGACGTTGCCAATTGATCACTTAGTCTCCTCTGTGTTCCGCCCTACAGCCTGCGATACTTACAATATTGAGAACTGCTATTACGCAGCGAATAGTGGCCATCCCTTACCGACGTTTCGGGACAACCCGTCTGTCCCGTCTTCAAGGTTAAGAATCCAGCTTTGTTAAACAAAACACGAATACACAAAAAGAAGCACTAGCAGCCTTCCAGAACTAATCCTTCAATATAAGTGGAGCAAAAAGAGATTTTCCGAGAGAAAAATTGTTGATTATGAAGTTTTATTAACTTTGAGCCTGATTCATAGAAGGAAAATTAAAGGACGCGAAGGAAGAAGGAAGGAAAGAGAGAAAGAAGACGAGTATGAAAGGGAGGAACAAAGGAAGTATACATACTTGTGTAATAATCTGAAGTTTCTGATGATATATTTTCATTTATTTACCATCACCCTTGTGCACACTACATTTCGCCGACTTCCACTACACACACACAAGCACGCACGCACACAACCCCTGCGTGACTAAGCATCAAAATTGCGTCTTAATCATTTGTCTTCTCTCATCCCCTCGGCGGTCTAGAACGGTCTTAAATACCGGTGTCAGGAACAGAAATTCTGCTTGCTGATGGATAATTCTACTCAGAAGACTGTCTGTGATGACAAGAAGTCTTAATTAGACTCCATCTGTACTGTTCGCAGATCTGATGGGACAACAGAGATATTATGTAAAATGTGAAAGATGTTTGCGCTCTTAAGATTGATTTTCAGTACAGGCTGCTCTTAAAATAATGTGTCTAGTAACTCATATAAGTTAGTGAGCAAACTATCCACTAAGTTAGGGGACGCGGATAATATTGACAACACACTGAAGTAAATAATGAAGGCCTGTATTTTGTTGCTTGTTCCCTATTAGGTTTTAAGAAAAGACAATCTCTAAACGTTATCTTTATCGTTGCACCGTGCATTCTGTGGTATATTCAATTTAACACACCAACAAATGCACATATATATATATATATATATATATTATTTAAGAAATCGAAAATTTACATTAAAGCACTTAAAACGCTCCTACATGTTTCGATCACACGATCATCCTCAGGGAGCATACATTGTTCGTTGCTAAAGTTATAGTTTAAAAAACAATTAGTAATTTACTTCGTTATGTTAACTTGGTGCTGTGGCAGCATGTCTGTAAGTAAAAATATGTTTACTAATTAGACTGTCAAAGCAATATATTAAGAGTTGAATATTATACACAAATAATTAGGCTATCTGAATTGAAGCGTGTGTTATGCTTACCGTGTACTGTGTGCAAGTCATACGCTGTTCAGAATGAGCCTGGCTGTGGATATGCTTCGTGTGCCATATAGAGTGAGACTGCCAATCTCACGCTATACGGCACCGGCTCATGCACCGACGATGTTGCCTGCAGACAGCATCGTCGGTGTATTATACCACAAGCTGTAAACACAGTCTAGTGCTCCTGAGGATGGGCAAAATTATCGCCCGAAACATGTTGAGCTGATTGTAATTATCAATAAAATTTGTTATTGTTGCATTTAGTTGGCTGTTTCTATTATTGTATCAGTGATGCACGGTCACACAAACATCAGATTTAGTTCTCCTGTATTCATTATCCTCAGTTTTTACGCTATTCCTAGAAAACGAGATTTCACTTGTTTCCACGTTATTTCGAAAGTAGCCATTCTAAAATAGTGAATCCCACGTAACTTCTATGTGCCTATCATTCCACCTGTGACCCTTTTACGTATATTTTATTCATCGAGTACCGACTGTACATAATCTTGGCAATTGACAGCGCCTTTGAAAAAAGTTTCTCTTTTTCTCCCTATGTAAAATGTAAAACTTTAAAGGCCGTTTAATTACACGGACAAGAATTATGAATTCTTTAGAATTTGCAAGAAACTTATTCTGTCATTTATTTTCGTGGGTTTGCCTTGCGTTTGACAAACGCGAGTCTAATGCTGACAAGTTGAGGAATTTCGATGATCTCCTTTTACCTCAAACGGTTCCAACAGTAACTGCAAAGTGAATTGATGTGGGGAAGCTCAGAGGGTGGTTTTGTTGAACGACTTCCAACTTGGACATGTTGTGGCGCTTTGCGACACTGACGGAATACTTCTCTGGTTTACACACACTCCACCTTAAACGCGGTAATCCGACCGCAAACCAGCGGGTCATTAGACATTCTACTGTTCTACCTCTGTTGGAAACGAGCCGATTTTTTTCTGTGTATTTTATAAGAGTGAGTTCTACAAAATTTACCCTTCTAGGGGTTGAAAACCCACGCTGTGTTTTAGCATTGTCAGTCGGTATTACAAAAGGAAACAAATTGCTTCGCTTAAGACGGAGTTCTTTGAAATCCGTTACTCCGTTACTATCAGCAAATATATTATCAGGTGAAAGATACATTTCCATTGCTTGAATTTCAGTGTTACTCTTATCCTTCTAACATTCTTTACATTCCTTTTCACGTTGCCATGTTCAGCTGAATCGGCCTTGTGAAGGAAACGTGACGTGAAGAACAAATTACGTAAGCAAATGCATTCAGTAAGCTTTTAGTTTTGGAAGCAAACTGGTAACAATTGATGACTGAGGAATGGAAGGCAAACAGATTAACTCAAATTATTTTTACTCTTAGAATAATGGAGTTCTTGTAGAAACCGCTCGTGATTCTCTTTCCGTCTATTGGGTTAAGCGTGTATTTAAAAGGTGACGTTCCTTTTACTAGTTTATCCAGTGATTTTTGTAGCAGTAGCACCAAAATGTCATATCGGCATATGTTTTCGTAAACCACAAAAAATACATAGATCTTGTAATAAGACAGGCAATATACATATATGATAACACTGACGCGTCTTCGTGTAAACTTTATTGAAAACGAAAAACAACAAGCAAACATTATTAGTACAAACGCGTGTCTGTGTTATTGCCTTAGTTACCCGGCGTGTAAATCGCATTTTTCCGCGCCGTATCATATTGTCATCTGTGGTCTATCCGGCTTTACCATTTTTTTTTCACATCATGTCATAGCACGATCGGAAGGATATTATGTCAAAGAAAAATCCACTGACACCAGCTGGGATCGAAACAGCGACCTTCCGATTTGTAGCACAGCACCTTAACCACTGTGCAACCGCGGTCATTGATTCTGATTTACGGATGGAAACAACGTTAAAACCTCGCGATCTGCAGTCAAACTCATACCACTCTCTTTTAAGCTATTAATGTTGTGAATATCTGAATGACCTTGCATAGGGACTGAAGACTTGTGTACAGTTTGTGTGGAATACAAATGGGTAACTGTAGTGAAATTAGAACAGAAAAGTTATCTGAAGGTAGATTATGGTGGTGACAATAACTCGAATTGCTTCGGACAGGCTGTGGAGAGATGCTATATCGGCATTCGTCATAGAGTTCTGGAACACCGCCTTTGCGTGTTTCTCCCATGTTGACTTCTTGCACTCTTGATTGTGGCAACCTAAGACCATAGAACGCAATGTTTTTTAGGTTACAACGTGAACAAGTCACTGCAGCGTGACTGTTTGCGCGAGACAGACTTTATTGCGTTACGCAGATCTTTGACACACGAATGAAATGTATTCGTATATGTACAAGTTGATGCGAAAATTAATAACACGTTTCATTGGTTGTGCTGTATAAATTAAAGGTTGAATATACAGATACATGCGATCTTCGAAACTTTCGTTTTGGGCCCCATACTTTCAAGTCTACCTCGTAATATTCAAATGGCAAATTATTCGGTGCCTCGCAATCTGTATTCACTATATGTCCTCTGATATGCTTAAAACGGGTGCCAAGTACGTTCAGTATCTGTCAGGAGATCCACATACGAACTTCGCCCTTTCCTAAACTGTGGATTTTGAAACAGGGACCTAGATTTTTGTAACAGAGAGTGCTGTTTTAAAACGTGCTTTTTGTGTGTTTCACAAACGTATAGGCTTCGAATATTTACCTTTCCAGTGTTGTATAGGCAGAATTATATAAATTCTGTTTCTTCAGTAAATTGTTGTTGTAGTACATCATGGCCCCAGGCATGTGGAAATTGCGGTATATGTTAATAGTTTAAATCTGAAGATGTACGGAGCAGTGTGCAGCTGTTATGACAGACACAAATTAGAGAACAACACAGCAAGGCAGGCAATGTACGTATAAACATAATGATAAGACGCCTTCGTGCAACCATTATTGCAGTGGAAAAGCAATAAGTATTAAACATTCTGAGTGTGTGTTAGTAACATTAGGTATCCAGCACGAGAAACGCATTCGCCCTATTATGCTATGTTATGTGGTGCCTGTCTGGCTGTACCGCATTTTTCCACATTGTCTCATAAACAGCACGATTTTTTTTAAAAATAGTTACTGCATATAAAATGTGTGTTTATATTGTCTCTAGGTTTGTCTGAAATGCTTCTCACGCTAAGAATAACTGAGCCAGTTGTTGCCATAAATGTGCATACGTATGTGTGTAAAGTGCGCGTTATTTTTGTCAACATTTAATCAAACTTGAGATTTCTCGACAGATTTTCGAAAAATGCCCAAATTTCATTTAAATTCTTCCAGCAGGAGCCGAGTTACCATGCTGCTAGGCAGCGTGTCGTATGTTTTTATTGTTGGTAGTAATGCTGGATACACCATGTTCCGAGGTAGTGTGAAGAGTACTGGCTACCCACTCCATTCGCTTGTTTCCCTTTCACTTCCCCTCCCGTACGTCACCGTGTGCCATCACATTTCAACTGGACTCGACCATGCGGACGGAAGGACGTACAGTCATGACAAAGCTAAGAGTTACTTATCGAATGCGCCTCAATATTCAACAAGTACAGGGCTTCAACTGACCAACATTCAACCATATCTTGTAATCACCTTAATGTCATGTCAAAGAGCGAAGATATAAGTTGGCTGTTATACTGCATTAAAATGTATGTATGTTATATAATTGAGGATTCTAAGCTGAGATAATATATGCAGTTCCTTCTACATGTTTAAAAACTGCATTTAATAGCTATTGGACTCTTTAGTACACTGTAATTTGTTCACCGAAACAGATTGTCTTGACATAAAGTTTGCTTGAAATTCAGATACATCATCAGACGTAGTACAAAAAGAATAAATACTAAGTGTTTGTTTTGATCTTCTAGAAAGTTGGAGCATAAAACATCTTTAAGAAATCATAAACCAATGTTTCTTATCTCAGTGTAAACTGTATTAATTCCACTACAACTTATAAGCGTGTGACCCTGATAGCACAGAAAACCGAAAAAATGTGAAATAATAGTAACAATAATAATAACATTTGACACCATTAAGACCAATTCATGTGTTCATGTATCGTACTTGCTTACAACGTCGTAACTACGGTATAGTTGTATAATAAAGAAACTTTAAATTGTATTTAACCTCTAAAAATTAGAGTGCTTGCGTAATAATTCTTAGACAAAATAGGAACAACGAGAATTTGCATAAAAGACTCCTTTACATTTGAACTGACTTAATCATAGTTCTGTGTGCCAGTGGCTAAGGTTATGCTAATAGCAGACGTGGCATATCATGGCTGAGGAAGACCTGTACAGCCCGAGGGAGAATAGGTTAACGTTGATTATTGCAATGCACGCAGGAGGTATAAGAAATGTGACATCTTCATTATTTCAGACCTTGTTCTCCCTAGGATTTGCCATTTATCCCAGCTGTGTTAGCTGTGTTCAAACACACGAATGTACCACCTGGATCATCTAAATACACAGACGTACAAGATTTGTAAAGGGACGTCTTGGTGCAAAACGTTCTGAAAATACACTCTACTGAACCAGCGTTGTGTACAGTAACTTTAATTTAAACATTACGTAGGGCTACACAAGTTTCATTAAGTGTGCTTTTAAGACAATTCATGGAATGAATTGTGTATAAAAACTAGCAAAATATTGTGACTGAATATGCTCTTTGACTACTTAAGTGGCCGTGTTTAAAGTCACATCACAAATTTATAGTTTTGACATGACTCAATGGAGCCATTTTGTGGGTTTTAATGTAAACTGTAATTAAAACAATGTAAGTTTAATTTAACTGTTCCAAACAATGAATTCTTCCTTCAGTTGAATTCATTATATCTACGATGGTATAATAATGAAATTGAATCGTGGTCCGAAAATTAACTAATTAAGTGCATTGTCAAATTTTCTACGGTTTTGACCGGACTTTGTAACCAAATACTCCAAATGTTATACAATTTTTGAAGTGGTGTAAAGTTAATTTGACGATCAGGTGACCGTGCATCGTGATAAATTCTTATAATAAAACCAACCAGTTCCATCCTGATCCTGTTCTCAAGCTGTCAGCAAACCAGTATGACTTAAACCATTGCTGTGTGTACAGTGGAAAACTCCTGATGATGGACAGAGGAACTGTCCGAAACATGTAAAGTTTTATTCCACAAATAAATCTGAGAAATTAGTGCATCTAGTTGGTTTTGTTATAAGAATAGTGTAAAACGTTTACCTGCCTATGGTGCCGAACTCAACGCGTAAGCTCGCTGTGCTTATTTGTAATTACCGAACGTGTAATCTATTATTCAATTACCTTACATACATACATATAAAATTTAGAATAATTATTACAAGACACAAAGGATTACTAGCCGTATCACCAAGCAAATTAATTTGTAATGATGAGTGAATGCATATGTGTGAATAGAAGGTAATGGTGAGCGGAGATTTCAATCAGTAAATTGGTGCAATAAGCTCTTAAAGATCGGAGTTGAATTCCCGGGAGTGACATTTCTGTCTTCACCAGTTGCTCTGTAACGTTTCTTGATGCAGGAAATCCTCCTCTTCCAATACAGAGATTAAGAGCACAAAAGAGACTTACCTTAAACACTTCTCCCATCGTTTAGGGGCTCATTGTATCCTGTTCATGTAACTGTGAAACTTTGGCTTTATGGATAGGGATATACAATTTAGTGAAAACAGCCTGCCTTGGAACATGCTTGCATTAGGGAATATCTCTCGCACTTCGTAACTGCAGGACGTTGAATGATGTACATCCATGAAAACTGTTCTCTTCTTCCGTTATTCATGTACCTGGTCGTCGAGGCAGGAAGTTCCTCTCAGAGGAACTTCTCCCAAACTGCACAAAACCTTAGTGGGACAGTCAGAAAGTAGGGGCTGCGTGGGAGCCCTGATCGTAGGTTCAAGGACGGTATTCACTTTATGTCTTATTAATAGCCTGGAAGATTGCGCGCTGCATTTTTTTCCTCGAAATGGACAACCTTTATATTTCCGATAATTAATTTATTTTAATTTTCTACAGAAGGCGGGAAATTCTTGATCACGTGCATATCAGATTACAAATATATCTTCTGTATTGATGTTACGTTATGAGCTTAAGCCATCATGAATGTCTTCCATCTAATGTCGCCTATGTGGGAGTTTTATATCACCCATCGTTTGAAGCTTCTTTGTCGCCATCTTTATAACTATTCGTATAAATCCATGGAAAGATTCCTGGACAAGCCACTAGTTCCCGACCTGGTCAAGGATACCCTCCTACATTACATGGAACCACAACTGTAATTACTCTATACACTAGAGCCGGTTACTGGTGCCTTTGCTGAGTCAGTCGAAGCCGGTGTGCATCGTTACAACCTGTATTATTACTCCCTGTATCATTACACCCTGTATCTTTAATATTCACGTTAGGCGCCAGTTTATGGTGGATAAAAGTTATAACTTGTTATGTTTACCTACAGTCGTCCATTTGGTAGTTGTGAACCAGTGTGTTGTTTCTAGTCACACGGAGCTTCTGTCCCTAATTTGTAGGACGGGATTAATCATCTGTTCCATTTATTTATGTGCAAGAAGAGGACAATGGGTCGACATTTCTCCCTGTTGCAGCTGGATCCATACTTGGGAAGAAAGGAAAAGTAACAGAACGTAGAATTTTCCAGTTATATTGCTCCATTTATTTATTGTAAAAATGATGGTGAAATCCCTTCTAATACTTATGCTTTTAAGACCGAAACGTAAATGGAAGAACAGTGTAGTGTCAAGATGCATATGAATAATTTGGTTTCAGTTTGTGAGCCAAATATCATGCCATACTGCAGAGTCTGATTTCGGTGTTGGAATGTTGAACGTGATTTACTAAGTCCCATTTTCTTATGTTCTATAGTTTTATAACACTGAAGTGAGTAAGTTTGTCTCAATATTTTAGTAGGTTTAATTTAAATTTCCAGTACCCATATAATTCAGAGTGCTGGGACTAAGGTTACTCTTCCAGTTTTCAAGATCTGAGGCTAGTGTTACTGACTGTAGTGTGTAGCTCTTCTTCTTACTCGGTCCCCTGATATACAGTAGGTATTCAAAGACAGTAGCAGCCCAGTCCGAGTTGGTTTCACCACTGGAACAGGAGGAAGGGTAAGTTAATTAACCCCCTACGAAGTCCGAGTTTGTGGAGCGACCATATATCACGAACGCAGTCCTCCTTTCTCCTTCTCTTATTTCGTCCAACTCTATTCTACCTCCTTTTGCCACTGCGAATAATAGCCTGCCAATGGTCAGTGAGTAGGAGCTGTGTAATGAACACGTGACTGCTTGAGTTCTCTGTCAAAGGGAAAGATAGGGGCTTGGCCAATATTTGCTTTAACGGATAGACGAAGTATTTCAACGTGTTAGCATGTAAACCTTGCCTTGCGCGTTTATACTTGAAGTATGTGGTAGCTGTTTCATGATATAACTATGAACTTGCATAACGGTGCATCCTGAAGCTAATTTCAATATTATAGCTAGTACACAAAATTAACGTAAATTGCCGTGTCTTTAGAGAAAATGTGCACGTCACAGCTTCTGAAAACATTATATGGACAGATCCTGTGTATGCTTTCGGCTCCTTTCTTCATGACACACAGTGTTTATTCGCTTTATGATAGACATCAATTCATTCAGTGCTGCGGAGAGTGACATTTTCATTAACCAAGTTAATTAGTTGCGTGGTACTGAATCTGCACTGCGTTTTTGTCAAATTCATTTTACTGGATCTGCGGGGTCAAACGCCGTGCCTGCGCCACCAGCAGGTTCTATCACTCAAGTCTTTATGGGGAATTTCATTCGAGATACTGAAGACTTGTGATAAACCGAGACTGCGAAACTTAATGTGAAATAAAAATGTGTTGTTTTGTACGTTTAACTAAGCAGATCCCGGTGGCCGCGCGGTCCAAGGCATGGTCCATGGCCGCTCGCTTGCTGGGATTGTGGGTTCGAATCCTGATGGGGAAATGGATGTCTGCCGGTTGTGAGTGTTGTGTGTTGTCAGGTAGAGATCTGTGCGACGGGCTGATCGCTTGTTCAGAGGAACCCTACTGGCTGTGTTGAATCTGAGTGTGACCGTGAAGCCTCGATTATTAGGAGCCTCTGGGGCAATATGGGCTCTCATGCCAGCGGGTAGGGGGTGGGGGAAATTGTGTTCAGTTATAAAGTTATTCTTTGTCCATAGGTTATTTAGCTACACTTTATTAATTATTTTGTGTTCCTTCTAATGAATGATAGGAAAACTGAGTATTGTATGTTTTAACACATCGGAAAGTTTGCGACTGTAGTGTGCTTTGTGCGTATATGTTACTATTTGCTTGGAGCGACTTAACTGGAAGTATGTCATGAGTCAGCCGCCCGTTGCATGTGGAGGATTTGGGTCTAGTACGTCAGAAACGCGATTCGGAGTTGTCACCGCGACACTTTGGTTTCTAATTGTTGGTGACGTTGCAGTCTGACTATGCAGTGTCAAAGTTTTTTGTTACCAACTGATGCACAAGACAAATGTTTTAAAAAGGAGTATTAAAATTTATATCAAAACAATTGCAACATATCTCGGTGTTATCACCATCATCAGGGAGCGTGCTATATGAGCTTGCTAGAGTCAGCCAGCGTCATTGAATTGTTTAGAACGTCAAGACAGAAAAGATAACTCCTAAGCTGCAGGTTTTTGATGCGAAAGCTTTACAGTTCCCGACCCAATCAGCTATTGTTTGTGAACTGCTCTCTGCAATTCCGGTACGGCTTTTCTAAACCTCAAAGCAACGTAATTTGAACCAATTAGTATCATACCTACTTTGGCCAGTTTTGTTGTTGCAATGATGATATCATGTACAATAAATATGCTTTTGTATAAGAAGTATAGTGGACCGGGTAGCTCAGTCGGTATAGCGACTAACTACGGGCTGGACTGTCCGGGATCGAATCCCGGTGGGGACGAGATTTTTCACCCGTCCAGACAGGCCCTTGGGTCCACCCAGCCTCCTGTAAAATGGGTACCGGGTCTTTCCCGGGGGTAAAGTGCGGCAGGGACGTGCTACTGACCACTCACCTCCTTCTAGTGCCGCAGTCATGGAAGAGTAGAGCTATAACTTTACCCACCCCCTGGGCCACACCGGGCCTGTAACGGGGTCACTTTACCTTTTATAAGAACTATAACTTCGAGATTTGAGGCTGGCTAAAGAGTTTTGATGAATGTTCCAATCTTCTGACCTGTGTCTTGTGTGTATTGTTTTCATCTTATGTGTATTTGTTGTACTGTATGTGCTTTGCTGTTTTTTTTGTACTTTAGATGCCGGACTGCTGGCTAGAAGTCAGTACTCGGAAGGTCCTGCTACCGGCCATCTAGACACAGGTTTTTCTTGGTTTCCCTATGTCTATAAGCAAATGCTGAAATGGTTCCCAAGATTCCAAGTTGCCACGACATGCTTCTCATGTAGCCCTCCCGACTTAAATCTAGTAGTAACCAATTTCATGTTTTGTTTACATGTAAATTAACCACTGCCACCGGGTAACAACCCAATTACAGTAAATAAATAAATCAAAATAAATAAATACCATGCAAACTGGTATAAAATAATCGATTCGGAAGCGGCTGCACTTTTAGCGTTCAGGTAGGGAGTTGGACTAACCTGAATATAGAGTGAAATCCACCGAATTGTGCGTATCTACTTGACAGTTCATGTGACGTCATCTGCCTCAAGTCTGGAATCTTCATCAGTGTAAACTCTTTATACAGTGCCATGTATTGCAGGATATCGCGACGCGGCTGGTGCGTCGATGGTGCGGATTCGCGCAATTTGCTTCTATAAGAAAAAGACTCAAGTAATTCGCACACACACGACGTTGAACTTGAGAGATATTTTAAAAGATTTTCTGAATGCACTAGTAACTAACTGAAAATAACCTGCCGTAGTAGGAAAAACAGAAATGAGAATCCGCTGAGTGAGGAAATATAATCTTAAGGTGTTACATATTCTTACTTAAAGAAGGGCTCCGAAATCTTGTCTAAATTGTCACCCCTGCCATGTATTTTTATTGTAGTTGTTTAAAGCCTAGTTGGTAATTGGTGTGCCAGCATGTTGAACATTAAATCTGCTGTATTTACGAACAGATTTTATTTCTGTTTTGCATGGATCTCGATCATCGATTGTTTCTTGTGCAGTGTTAACTGGTTTTTTTTTAATGTAACAGGGGGATTGGGTTTACTGTGCTGTAGGAGCTGTATCTTAAATACTAATCGCGTTGATTCTGATCTCTAGTGAGTTATGTGAATTTAATGTGCAGTTAAAGTGTTAATTCAATTTGTGTCAGAAAATTTCTGGAAAGTACTCACACAGGAACAAGATCCCATTTTTAGCATTGAGTCCGTATATCACACATCTTCTCCGGTTTACTTATTTCCTCTGGATGTTTTCCAAGAACGTAAGTGCAACACAACTCAGACTATACTTGTGCTCTAAACAGACGTTTGCCCTGTTTATTTGTTCAAATCTCTTCCTCGCCTTTGACTTTCGCCCTGTGTCCGGTGGTATTTTTTGAGTTACTGTTTACAGTGGATACGTGTCCATCAAAGCAGCCGGACCTACACACTGAACAGCTTTTCTGATCACGTATGTTGTATAACAGTCGGATTCGCTCGTGCTGCAAGACTGTGATGGTTGGAGCCATTAATACTGCGATACGTAGAGGACCAGATACACTTGACGGGATTTCAGTCCTGAAAATGGCTGTGCAGACTGCTGCTGATGCAGTGTTTGTACTACATACAACTTCAACAACTGTCTATTTTTGAGAGAATTCTAGAGTAGTTGTAGTGAAATGCACATTTTTAATATTCGTACATGTGAATAAGTAGGAGCATTATGCCAGAGATACCGTTTCTATTTAATGTACATTTAGGACATGTAAAATGTATTTTAATAGCGTCTTCTAGAATGTCTACCGGAATGTTGCTCAACTAAATTACATACCTTGCAAGTTGTGATAAAAATTTAGCGACTAATCATGGTGTATAAAGCATTTTTACAGTAATGTTCTAAGAAAAACATTGTGACCCATATGTCACAGACAGCAAACGCCGCTGGTTTAAAATCATTGTTTGTGTATCCGTATTTCCTAAAAATGTGCCTTAGAACGTATTCGATGATAAAAAACTGTTTAATTTTGCTTTTTCATCTGCACTAATTTAATGGAATAATACTGACACGAATGTTAAATTTTGTACCGTAAAAACAAAACCGTTCGCCCTGTTGTGTTTTCTGAAAACTCGGACTTCAATTCCCGGCTTGCAACATTTACGAGTAGTTCATAGCACCTGGTAGTTTACACTAAAAGGCATTAAATATAGATTTTTAAAATTCTACGTTGCCATACACAAGACCGTTTCTGGGAGGGTGAAATTTCGTGTGTATTATAATAACATACACTGTATTTAGTTTTATCACTCCGAGTCCGATGATGGCGTGATAGGGGCATTCGAAAAATTGCAAGAAGCGACTATTAGCTTCGTCGTGTCTGTCCGCCTTTCCAGCCGCATGGAACAGCGTGGCTCCCACTGAGTGGATTTTTATGATATTTGGTATGTGAGGATTTTCCGAAAATGTGTCGTGAAAAGATAAGTTTCATTACAATCTGATAGGAATAGCGGTTACTTTACCTGAACAATCGTTCTAAAATCTTCTTATAAAGATAAGTGTTTTAGACATAAGTTGAAGAGAAAATAAACGCACAAAATGTACATTCAGTAACGTTTTCTGAACGTCATGCCCCTTGTAAAATAATGAAGAAAAATGACAATATAATATGGCTCATGCGCTTTGGATGCTGTTTAAATAAGGTTACAGACACATCACTTTGTCAAGCAGTCGAAGCAGAATACTTCGTGGACTGCCTGACCCTCGAAAGTGGTACCGATAAATTGTCCCGAAACGCCGGTACACAACTCTCAATCTGCGCTCTGTAAAACCTCATAAGAGCGCAGATATTTACTTAAGACGGAAGCCCGAAGTCGCGCACTCTATCTAAAGACTTTGTAAGTGCCATACTGTAATTTGAATTGACTCATACACAGCCACTGCATGCTCAACGATAGAGCTTCGAACACTCTGGCTGTGTCTACATCTGGTGGCGAAGAGAAATATCCTCACTGCTTCCACAAGTCGAAGTCATACTTCACAGACGCTGCACATGTCTGTGGTTGATGTCGGCCTTTATGTTTGAATGAAAAATGCGTCTAAGTATTGCGTTACTTGAAAGTGTTTTCCAGTCACAGTTGGTGTGCAAAAAATTGCCCGCCACTTGTGAAATACTGACTTCCATTGCATTCAAAATATTTGGTTGCTGTTTCGTTTCTTCAGATGGATGAATCGAATCTACACTCTCGTATGCAAATGACTGGAGATTATTTGAATATTATGTTTCTTATGTTTATTCATAAATCATGCGTTCGACTATCCCTCAGAGAGCTGGAGTGTTTATGTAAGAAGTAACATTTACACAGTGAGATCGCTTTCTTTAAAAAATAGCAAAATGTATTAAACTCTTCTTTATGATTACTGTAAACATTTATGAATGCGTTGGTTTAGTAGTGCTTAAATTGTGCTTACTGCCCTTTATTGTACACATATTCAATTTCTATAATTTTCATTCCTCCTAACTTCACGATAAATTTATTTTGACGCTGTTTGGTTACATGAAATTGTTTTTAACGATGCTGGAACGGGGACCATAAAGATATTTATAGATAGTATTTATTATTTTTATCCTATTAGTGATAGTGCTTGTTTAAACGTTAAACTTGAAAGTAATTTTTTTTTTTGGTATTTGGAAATTGACTTAGGGATTTTTATAATCAGAATGCGTGTCGCTGATATTCCTGAATGTTCCGAAATGTACTACTGTATAACTTTAGTAGCAGTCCCGATACAGGCCCGGAGTGGCCCAGAGGGTTCCAGGAAGTTAAGTTTTCCATATTTCGTGACAATGGCACAGGATGGTGGTAGGTTGTCAGACTTACGCACCAGCCGCCTTTACTTCCAGGAAATGTTCGTGGTACTCATTTCTGTTAGAAGCTAAGTCGACTTCAGGGCCGTAGTGCGATCGGAAGGATTTTATGTCAATGAAAAATCCACTGACACTTACTGGGATCGAACCAGCGACCTTCGGATTTGTAGCACAGCACCTTAACCACTGTGCTACTGCGGTCCTTCATATAATTTTAATATTTTTTTATATTTTTGTCTGTTTATTTAAGAGATACGTCTTTAATTAGAGCTGACAGGAAGTCTGACCAATATAGTTATTTCTGAATAAGTAGCGGTAAGACTCGAAACTGAGTTTTTGCAGTCCTTGCGAGTAGGAGGCGTTTCGTTCTTTTTAATAGCATACGAATGAGAACACCAAAGCAATAAAAGGAAATGTTTCTATTTGGAAGAAGGAAAATGCGTTTCGGGAAAAGACATGTAGCAACAGAGCCAATAAAATTGGTGCAGCTACCAAACACTTGCATCGGCGGTTTTATAAGCCAGTCTGTCCGTCAGCGTAGAACCGTCACAACAAATTTTCTTCCTGTTAGGTACTTTACAGACATTACAAGCAAATGCTGGGCTAGAGGATTTCGGACTTTTGCAAACGTACGCGGTATGGCGTGGTTAAGGGATGTTGACGCTTCGAAGGAATGCGTTGCATTCATCTTTAATGTTATGGCGTCGAAGGACTATACAACTTCGAGGTGAATGTTTCTATCTCTCAGGAAAATTGGATATTTTCTATTTCCTCAGATAGGACACAAAATCTCTTTATCGATTTTGGAAAATAGGAGCGTTTCTAGTCTCCCAGTAGAGGCACCTAATGTGCTTGTTGGTTAACTTACTCATGCAGTTGCTTTGTAGGGTGGTAAATAAAGTGGTTCTCAATAACAAACGTCACCACAGAAGAGCGCAGTATTCTTAAATCTGGGCCAGATTAAGGTGAGAACGTCACAAGTTTGGCTACAACACAGATTTTTACGTCTTGTTGACCTGCATAATCTTGTAAATAATACCAACTTGGTGCACAATTTATTCTTAGTAGATTTATTCTTAGTCTGTTTGTCAATCTCTATATATTTCGGGCAACTATGTGCCCATCATCAGGAGAAACGAGTTTAAGCGACACTTTGTACTTGTTATTCTGTATGGATGAGAGGGTGGTTCGCAGGGTGGAATGAAATCTACACAGAATAACAAGTACCAAGTGTCACATAAACACAGTTGTTTCTCCTGATGATTGGTACATAGTCGCCCGAAACATGTCGAGATTGATAAATATACTAAGAATAATTTGTGCACCAAGTTGTCTTTATTTACAAGATTACAACACAGACTTAGGTACGACAATACCAACACGAAGCAATGTGATATTTGAGGCTGTTACAGTGGTGACAACATGTCACTTGAGCCTGTGTCATATTCCAAAAAACATAACATCTTCATCTCAAAACTGCTTTCGGGAAGTAGCTAAAGGCAAAATAAATTCAGTGAAACTTTGCTTCGCAATCATACTCACACGCCTGCCACCTGAGATCCTCAAGACTAGCGCACACAAATTTATAATTTTAGCTTCCCTTCGTATGGGTACCCGACGTGTTCCGCTCATCCTAAGGCAAGCCTACTACTGTAAGATATTTGAGAGCATTTTATCTTCGACCTACAATGCCGCAACCCGATCCGTACGCATGCAAGAGGAGTTGCCGATGTTGACGGCGCTTTCTTATAGCACTATGTTGTCTAAAAATTCAAACAAATAGCTTATCAATGTGTTAATAAAATTTAGGTAGTACGTGTAGCTTTTAACTGTACGAAAATTGTTGTATAGACGGTGTATTGTAAGACCAACTACTGTTTTAAAATATTTAATTATTTTATGTAGTATGTGTAAAGATATTAAAAAAAGTCTCCAGATTAAGATGTGTAGGAAAACAATTTGCTTGTTATTGCTTGTGTCCGTACAAAGTATATGTGATAGCTTACATATATACTAATTGGCAGTATTTAAGATTGTCTCATCTCTGCAAAGTTTGCAGAGATGAGACAATCTTAAATACTGCCAAACAAGGTTCTGAGAACTTTACAAACACCATACAATTACTGCCCATTTTCGCCCCTAAGCCCACCGAATCTCAGAGATCAAGCACATGTATTGCTGCGCCTGTGACGTGTAAGTAAGCCACAGTTATTTGAATAAGAGTTCCTTGAACTGTACTGGATTTTATTTTGATTTGCATATTATTTACTTTGGCGAGAGAAGATGTTTTAAGTTCACCACTGAAATTATTCTGCATTTTTTTTACATCCTGTTTCCATTTCAGTACCATTATGATGGCGAAATCGTTCATCTTCTTCAATACCCCTTCTCCCTTTCTCTATAACCCTTGGGAAGGACACGGATGATAGAATGGGGTAGTTAAAATGTTGTCAGCACTCCCTTGCATGGACAGCTGTTGCGGTCATTAGTGGAGAGCAAATTAGTCAATTCGAATGCTGCTGATGACCACTGGAGCCTAACGCTCTTCCTGTGTCTAAATACTGCCCTATTCTATGGATATATTCAATATCAGTATTTCAAATATACTAGTCTCCATTTTTCATAAATTATCATTTCCACCTGGTGACTGCCACTTGCTACTTTCAGGTCCTTTATTTGGATTATTTTACAAAATTTTCGACACTCAGGAAGTTTTATCTGCTTATATTTCTCGCACGCCTGCTGTTAAAATTATCCCTATGCATGTTATATTTAATCTATATCTGTGTTTAACCGTTTGGCTGTTTTAATGTTTGCACATATCGTAAGCAGTTCCTATTAATTTCACTGTCTTCCTCTTCCTTCCACCTGTACGTAATTCGATATTACCGTAGCGCAGACCGCTTTAATTAAAGACCCAGTTCGTACCGCGCAGTAAACACTTTTCATCTCGGTTATAAAAACAGACCGTTTTATGTCTACGACGCAGAAATCGTTGTTTGTTCTCAGATAAATACAAAACACATAAATACAGCGTGGCCAGATCGTGGAATTGTTGAATGTTAAACTGGTGGTGCATCACGTAACCAGTAGGCTTTAAAAGGTTAAGACTCAAGACCATTAACAAAATTGTTATTGTTTTACGTGGTCTGACAAATAGCGAGATTGATGACGTAAATAAATTTATTTTCCTACGGGATGGAAGATCCGGGGCTCGAATACCGACATGGGCAAGAAATTGTTCTCTTCTTGCCATCGTGCAGACCTTCACTAGAACCCACCTAGCCTCCTGTTAAATAGCTGCCGAGGTTCGTTCCCGGAAGTAAATCGGCCGGGTTGTTAAGTTGATAATTCACCTCCAATTAGCAACGAGGTTAGGAATGAGTGGCGCTATACTTCTGCTTCCGCTGTACGTCTCCATGGCATGCACATAAACAAGTACGGTTACTTTCAACTTCTTATAGCCCTTCCGCAGTCCGGGATCTCTGCTGCGAGTGAAAATACCTCCATATGTGTTCTGCGATGTTCCTTACTGGAGTGTCGATAAGCAATGATTTACATTAAAGTAATTCAGGGAAATATATACATTTGTTACCTTGTACTGAGCTTCATGAGGAAATATTAAGACGGACATGGTGGCTGCTATTTATTCAGTGTTTATTTCATAGACAAAATAGCGGGAGATGTTGGTGGCCGTTGTGTGAGATGCAGCTGATTGTGTCGTAGACTCGCCGTATCTTTGGTATGAGGTCACCACTGCTCTTCATTATGAGATTGTACCTGATAAAATACATTTAGGTGAGTTAGATTTAACGTCATTTAGAAGTGTATTCAAATTACAGACACATAAATTGAAAAAAATGACATTTTGTATTTAGACCCTAGATGTAGAGTACGTATCACATTCTTTCATGGTAAAAATCTATAGAGCTGCTATTATAAACGGAAAAAAAAACTTCCTGAAGATTCTAGCCCACTGGAATATTAACTCCTTGTTTGCTGAATTACCACCATTCAGAAGGGCCCTATTGTCTTCGAAACGTACGTCACAAACCTCCAGTCGACATGGCATTATATCCCTGAAGCATGAATTATGAAAGATTCTGATGTGAGGACTTCATATCTTTCACCGACAAAGTTTTCCCCATCCGTAACCCTTTTGACTTGTGTATGAATTGTAAGAGTTAAAAAACTCAGCTGGGACACAGATTATTCTGAACGAGACATTTGGTGTCTTGTCACTCCGCCTAGGCAAATGTGGAGGTAGTAATTTACGTTAGACCACAATCGCTTTTCTCCGCATCGCTAAGCAGAGCGTTGAAAAAGTCGCCTTGCAGTTGAACACGTACCTTGTAACAGGGTGGTATAGACGTAGCTACGGATAATAACACTTGTACACACTGCGCACTTACCGTTCTGCCCGCGATCTGCGTGGTGTGGTGTCAGGACTGAAGTTTGTTAATATTGCGTCACCACACTCCGTCAGGTTTTCTAGGTCTTACATTACTGGAACGGTCGCTGTAGTAGCAACGGCACAGTGACTTTCTGAACGCCCTGTACAGTTCATTTACTGTCTTGTCCAATCATTTGGCGATATTAGATCCGAAGAAGTGACAGCGTCTTCATGGAAAATATAGATAATATAATTTTATAGAGAATTTAAGTTTGATTTTAATGTCTGTGTGACCATGCATCATTGATACAATAATATAAACAGCCAACTAGATGCAACAATAATAGTTTTATTAATAATTTCAATCAGCTCAACATGTTTCGGGCGATAATTTCGCCCATCCTCAGGAGCACTAGACTGTGTTTACAGATTGTGGTATAAAGCACCGACGATGATGCCTGCAGGCAGCATCGTCGGTGCTTTATACCACAAACTGTAAACACAGTTTAGTGCTCCTGAGAATTGACGAAATTATCGCCCGAAACATGTTGAGCTGATTGAAATTATTAATAAAACTATTATTGTTGCATCCAGTTGGCTGTTCATATAATTTAAGATTACGTTTTCAGCAAGGGAATGTGGACTTGTTTCATGAAGGTGAAAAGTACAGGTACATAGACCACAGTTAGCTTGCTCCATTTTACTTGTATTTTATATGCGACTTAATGAACATCACTATCAGTAGCACAGTCGACGTAGTGTCGAACGGCTAGGTGACGTGAATAACGAATTGATCAGAATTTGTAATGAAATAATCGACCTGTGATTCGAATTGGGGCAGTTATCTCATGACAGTTGATGCTGCGGACGAGATTCAAAAATATAACTTTTCGAACAAGATTTACAGATATTACAGATTCATTCAGTTAGGTACGCATTGATCGAGTGCGTATGAACCTGCTCTCATATTTAATACGGTGTGAGCTGGCGAGTCAGTGCTGTCCGTCCGTTTTTGTGTGTACCACGAGCATGTAATTAGTGGGAAGGAGAGACAGGGTCGAAAATACGTGACGAATTTGCGAGGTTCGTCTTCTGGAAGAGAACACGGAGTAGACGAAGGGGCGATAACATCCACTTCCAAGCAGCTGTAATTAAAAGGACAAGAGTAACGTTGTGCATGTTAATTTATTCTTTATCTCCATTTCCGTCTTCCTAAGCCCCATGCACCAAAACCACATCATACACCATATTCAAACTACAGCTTTGAAGTAAAATTTACACAAAGTTCTAATTCAGTGAACTCTAACTCAGTGTATTTATCTCTTGGCAAATACTTAACTTGCTCTGTCACAAGATAATATGTCGTTCAAATTCATAACAGTCATATTTGTCCTTAATCCACCACGAAGCTGCCATCAAAGCACGTCGGTCTATCCATCTGCGAATGGTGACAACCAAAATTCTTTCTTCTTGTGCCACAAGGAACAGTAATGTCAAAAAGTATGTATATGTATCGGGGCGACCTAATTTTCATATTTAATACTGAGTATTTGTTTGAGAATTAAGTCATGTTTGTAAAACGCCTCACTATAATTGGTATTTTTATTACCTAAGTAATACACGTAAAAAATGTGAATATATGAAACTGTAATTTTACGTTGGTGTGAAACTTAAGTGCAGCATCACAGACTGAGTGCTCAGTAAAATATTTAGATCTAAAATGGCGCTGAAAGAAATTTCCAGCGAAGCGATCGTCATACTGCACCCTATGTTCCTTCAGTCATTTTAAAATTTAAAGACATAACAAGTTCACTTCTTTAGACTATCGTTTGAAAAAGTCTTTCTTCCCTCTTTTCCTTTCGAACACACAGTTGAACGTAATACACATCTGCAGTGTAACTGCATAAGTTCGTCAATTGTTAAAGGAAACTTTTATTCTGTACTAGTCCTCGTGTGAAAATAAATAAAATTTTCAATTTTCATTCAAATTAATGGCCATGTATGTGTTATTTGTGTTCTGCGACCTAGTTGAAAATATGAAAAATTTCAATTATCTTGCCCTGAACAAAAATGAAAGCCGCCGTCTGTTTAACTTTTATTGCAGTGGTAAAATCTTTCAGTTGAGTTCAAGTTCTGAGAATTTTTAATAACATGTGTTTCACTTTAAGATAGTTTAGGAAAATGTGGCTTTATATATGTTTCAGTAAATACAGATACTGAGAGAAGTCGGTTGGAAAATGATTCCATATTCTCGTGAGGTGGGATTGCTCTACTCGCGGATCTCGTTTGCCTTCTAAAAATAACCACGGACCTCCCAACCTTCCTCACGTAAATGTAGATTGTCTGGATTATAGTTACCCAAGATTAAAAACTTGTATCTCGGAACTGATTTTAGGTAGTTACGAATACATTGCAGTAGCATACGTAACAATGAATTGTTTGATCTGACTGTAATGAAACTGATTGTCGCTCGCTTCGTGGACACAGGGAGTTTCTTAATCAGATATTCTGACGGCCGTACGAAATAAACATATCACCAATTCAAGAAGTTCCGCTATTATTATTTACGAAACATTATTTATTTGATTATATATAAAGTACATTTCCAACATCGCAGTACAGAAGTTTATCTACTGAAACCCTGGGAACCGTTCGCGGTAACCACCGCATTAGACCTTTATCCAACGATTGGAATATTGCGGTGATCTTTGGAGCGATTTTCCAACCCACAAGTACGTTAAAGTATTAATTAATGAGAATCAACCGTCAGACTCTGGTGCGTGTTACGATATCTATTTATTATATAATTTTATAGAATTATGCAATGCAATACTGTCAAAAAGTTTTGGATTTAATTCAGTCCCACTTTTCAGTCGAAGATTTCGTTCCATATATCAAATTTTGATATTATGATCCTTTCTTCACGAAGTGCAAAAAGACCGTCGTGTGTGGAAGCATGGCGTTCGCTTTGGTAGTGTCTTGTTGGCAGAATTAGAGTAAGACGTAATTGAACACTGTATTACAAAAAATTGCTTACACCAGACACTTTAATACTGCAATTTAAGAGGTAGAGTTCCAGAAATCCAGAGTACTTCCACTAGCGAAAGACTGTTTCCTTTTGAACAGTGATATTCCAACTGTGTTCCACGGAATCATGGAGTTCCGACGTCGGTTTTCAGGGGTTCCGCGAGCACATTTCATTTATAATGAAACTGGTAATTAAAATAGTTAATTACTTTTAGTTACATTTTTATTTTCTTCCCCATTTTCATACATAATTTTTTCTGGCTTTTTTTCCAGTTTCAATCAGCAATAATATTATTTTTATAAATGCGCATAAATGTTTTACTTGTTTAAATACAGTTTCACACTTTGTTTCTTTTCATTTTTTCTCACAAAAAAGGAAGCTTTTATTTCAGAGGGTTTCCGCAGGAATTCAGATAAATCACTAGTGTTCCACAGATATTAAGCGTCTTTTGAAGCTAGTGTAGAAGAGACAATTAATCAGACTCGGTTTTAATATGTCACGTTTCGTGACATTATAATGGAACAACGTGCCTGCTAGTGCTTAGCTCTCTCCGAACAAGATTATTAGTGTGTTAGAGACAATGTCGCCAGTGTGCATTGATTGACGCCTGTCGAAGAGCGAAGCTTGTTTTGTATTCGGAATATGAAAAGTTCCTTGTTTTTGCGTGTGTGGACATTCGTGATAAAAATATGAGTAATCTGTGCAGTGAACGTGAGGCTGACGTAATATTTTCGTGAAGCCTGTCTATAGCCATTGGCTTCAGAGGAAAACGTTTCAGTGGTTAATCTCATCAATCTTGCTATAAATATAGCAGCTTTCCACTGCGTACGTAAAGTAGTGTAAACAGGACACAGGACTGCGCAGTACCGACGACAAGAAAAGCTACAGTCTTTCATGGCATAACTGACCTAGTTCTGCTGAAACTGCCTTGCATTTGGGGCCTTTTGAGAAACTCGAACTTAACTAAAACTATAATGCATACTCAATAATTTTGCGCCATTTCGTAAGTACATTTTGAGTTCATTCATTTCGGGTGGAGACACACCACCCACACACACCACACACACACACACACACAACACCCACCCACACACACACACACACACACACGCGACACACACACAGACACACACCACCCACACACACACACACACA
>Ga0136643_10000791_pt1 | contig 36407 bp, 29 predicted proteins | sample TergutLab28metaG_FD_96883 | JGI IMG/M metagenome (GOLD analysis project Ga0136643, IMG submission 96883) | Labiotermes labralis P1 segment gut microbial communities from Petit-Saut dam, French Guiana - Lab288 P1 (version 3) (version 3) | ecosystem: Host-associated > Arthropoda: Insects >...
GGGGTGTGGGGGGTGGGGGGGGGTGGAGGAATTGTTTTGATTGTGTAGGATGGTTTCCAGGACATTAGCCAATTAGAGCTATGGAAAGGGTAGAGACAATAGGACTTGAAATAAGCCAGTGGGAGTTGAGAATGTTACATATACAATGTTTCTCTCTGGGAGGTGGAAAGTGGAGTGTGATAGCCTTTTGTCAGTTTTAACTTAAGGTAATGCTGTCTCAAGAGGCTGAGGTTATTCTATTTCTTGAGAATGCTTGGTGCCTACTTTCTTTCAGGGAATGGACAGGGCCCTCCACAGTCAGCATAGGGACACTCCATTCTCCCAGTTGATGTTGTGGAGGTGCAGCTCAGTCTCTGTTGCTTCCTGTATGAACCCATCTATATGCCTGGATTTTCTGGCCAGGATGCTGGTATTGGTTTTTATGCTTATTAACCCTGCCTCTTTGGGGACCAATTTGTCTGATGTACACCTCTATACATCTCCTGGGGGATGCTATATATGCCTGGCAGTTTTAGGCCTAGGTTGTGTTTGACGGGACAGAGCAGGCTGGAGATTTTCCTGGGTGGGAGGCTGTCTTGATGTGTGGATAGCACCCTGCTGAAGCTCTTGAAAGAGTTCTGGATAAAGGACATGAAGACTGCTGATGTGTGGAAGGCTCACCATGCTATGATTTTTGGCTGAGCAGTGTTAAGAACATGCTAGATTTGTTTGGAGTTGTATCCATTGTTCCAGAAAGTCTGGGGTGTTTAATTTTTAACCTTAACACTCTGCTGGTTGCAGATTACTCTAAACTTAGGTGGACAGCAAAGAATATTCATTGGCTGGATTGTGGTGTGAACTTACATTCAGACAGAGATTTGTATGAGACAGTTTTCTGTATATTTTCTGATCCAATGAGCCATCTTTGCTTGTGTAAATGTTGAGATCCAGCAGAAGGAGGTGGCCATATGTCTCAGTCTCAAAGGTGAACTGTATACTGTGGCATCTACTGGTAAGCAATCCAAGTCCCTTGGTCTGTCTGCTCCGTGTACCAATATAAATGAGTTGCACCCACAAGAACATCAACTGGAAGGATGGATTCTCCTAAGCAATTCATGGAAGCCTCCGATCCATTCACTTAAAGAAAGAAGACAGCTGGCATTTTCCAATAACAGAACACTCTCGCCCTCCTGCGAGGCATCATAGGCCTGCATTAATACATGAATACAGTTAACCACTCTGCACATCCCATCTCCCACAGAGGAACCTTCAGCATGTAACTTTAACAACTCCCACCATTTGAGACCTGAAAAGGGCTTCCACTGACTCAGTACAAATAGTATCTCCTGTACCCTTTCTGCAGCTCTGCTTGGTCTATATCCTGGAAACCTTACTACAAAAACCACAAATCTCCTCCTTCAAAGCATTTCAGAATCAACCTGAACTAAATTCAGTCACCCTGAAGATGGAGGCAGCACGTTCCAGGGAAACATCCAAACAAGCACAGTACACTACACTACATTGTGCAAGACCTCAGCGGACTACCACGTGAATTTCCCACAATGAAATTAAGTTTTTCAGACTGCTAAGGGAAATAATTTAGTACAGACACAAAAGTTCCACATGTTCTGACCTACAACACCCCTGTTACAGGATGTAATCTACATCCCTGATAAGCAATCCATGGCTTCAATGAGCTGTTATGCTTGTAATTTTCAATAATAAGAACAATTTATATGTCAATCTAAAGTAAGTGATTTTCTGACTTACAGACTTGGAACATAAGACAGATATGTACAATAAAAATGATCGTGCACTGAAGGGTTAAGAGTAAAAGAGTATATTCTATTGTGCCTTTTACACAACAGGTTAAGTGCTGCAGTTACAGTTTAATACACCAAATTTATGTAGCCTTTTCTTTTAGTAGCCATGGTTTGTAAAGTCAGTGCTGTTGAGAATTGTCATCCCCCTTTTTCTTAACTCTGAAAAACTACCAACTCAAGCACTGAAAGGTAACTCAGGTGCTGTGATCTGCAACTAAAGAAACTGTGGAACAATGTGGCAACCATTTACTTGTATGCTTATAATATTATTACTACTTGTAGCCACTCTACATCAGTCACATAACAAAAAAATACCAATTGTGGCATCACCAATCATAAAACCTTCATTTCCCACAGATAAGACTCAATACATGCATTCTTACATCAATAAATCAGTCTAGAGGCGTCTAAACCAACTAAACCAACTAAACTGTATCTACATGAACTACATCACAGATCTCTATACAGAAACTTGTTACAAGTAAATCAGAATTTTAAATGTTCTCAGCCATGTGGCTGCAGAAGGTACACTTTAATATCGCAGATCTGGAGATCAATTACACTAAACCTAGAAACTGCTAAAATAAATTATTGCTTCAGTTAATGAGAAGCAACAAAACACCACGTTAATTAAATCTGTTGTGAATGCATAATTGTATATTTCCTTTGAAGACACCAACAGCAGTGTGCAGCATTCTGGACTCTTCAAAAACCCATTTATTATTTTTATACAGATTTCAGTTTAAGCAGAAAGTTAATGAATTACTAATATATATTTAGTTCTATTAATCTGAATAAGATGGGGGCTTCAGAAAATAAAGGTCACCAAAAGAACATATTTTGTTCAAGATACACATATGAATTTTGATCATTAATCAAACATTCAACTTCTCTGCACCTGAAAATTTTTAAAAGGAAAGTCAAGGGAATTTACTAGTTTGTACCCTTTAAAAGTACATTTTGAAACCAGACATGTACAGCATAATGTACATTCCAAACCCTGTGGTTCTAACACTGTCCTCACTAATTCCCTTCCTCTGTCAAAGGTGGAGGCTAGGAAAGGTATACAGATCCATCCAGCATTATGATACAATTCAATGCCTGAATACTACAGTTCACAAGACTAGTTTCTTATGCTGATGTGACAGTCCAATACTACTATAAATGCAGTGGGATGGGTCCACCAGTGGGTTTCAAGATCTGTATTTTCTAGTGGGAAGGACTTGGACATGCAATAGGATGAAGCTATGCCAGCAGCAGCCAAGCTGCTGGTAGGGCCACACAGGCTGGAAAGATTTTGAGTGAGGTGCCAGACAAAGAGAGATAAACTGGTCCTCCAGGCATAGGGCTGGGCACGAGGCTGCCACTGTCACCTTGTAAAAGCTCAATAGCCTCAAAACCCCAGAACCATTAAGGTCATAGCCTGAAAATAGGCCACAGTCCCGAAGAAGAAGAAGAAGAAGAAGTAAGAAAATGAAAGGAGGTGTGTGTGCACTGCTATTGTCAAAGAATGGCAACATATGTGTTTCTTGGGATATATGTTTCCTGTTTGATAATTTACTAGAAGGGTACTGAAAAATTTACAACCAAACTACAGTCACTCCAGTACAGAGAATCACTATTATGCTCTCCAACTCCACAAATATGAAATTAAGAGCTACAACAAGGAGATATATTGCAAGCAATTTTGCCCTTAATCACTTAAACAGTTTTTCAGTACTGTCCTGACATTTTTTACTACTGTGAATTGTTAACAGAATGATAACCACATATACCAGATAATTACTGTAACCTGCATATGAGATATTCTACTGTTATGTAATACATATAAGCTGATAGTTCAGTGACCTGAAGCAATACCAATTGCTACTCCAGCAGCAAATGCAACTAAGAAGATGTGTATTTCCTTCAGTTGGCACGGATTCTCACCATTGACGAATGTATGATACCAGCGTCGCACTTTGCGCTCCTTCCTCTTCAAAATATCCTCTGCTTTGTCCAGCTTGCGATCGACATAGCGATCCACCTGACAACAAATTCAATGTCAGTTTACTCATGTACCATGGCTACCAGGTTATGTTATAAACAGATCAAAACATATAGTTCCACATAATAAATAGAATTTAGTTGTGTTTGGACAGATACTGATTTAATTTTTTGTACTATTAATAACACAGTAGGATGACATTCATTAGCATTATAAATTATCAGCTGTTGCTCCTGCAAGCTCTACCACTGGATATGATCATCTTGGACAGTTCATTCTGCTTCACATCCTTACAACCTTCTTCCTTAGATCCTATTATTTCCCCAATTCTGGAAGTTTACCAACCACACTTCTATGATTATCACCTCCCTTCCAAGCTGCATGTCCAGACCATTTTGAACTTCATTTCACTACCTTTACAACAGCAGGTGGCCTGTATAATTCAAAACATTTCCCCATATCTTTTATTTCCTATTGATTTAATCCCTCTTCAGTCAGACCATCTTGTGAGCACACTCTTCGCAACATTTAAGATACCAGCGTCCCATATGTGGAATGTGCATGCAGCAACACTTCAAGCACTTACTTTATAAATTTAAGAAACAAGGATGCTTGCTGCATTTTTAAAATATGCTGCTTTCTTTTTCCCATAAAACAATGTGTACTGCATAATTTTATCCTTTTTGTTTCACATAATATTCACATTTAATGTAAAAGGTACGCTAAAATTTAAATGCCCACCCAAATCTTTTAAAGGTCAAACATTTCAGACATTTTTATTCCATAATACAGTAGGCCACATTTCAAAACCACAAAGCAGTAATTTTTTTTTGTGTATGTTTAGGGAAGTAGAAGAGTTTTGAACTGGATAATAAGATTCCTGGATTTATTTTCTCACAGTTGCACATGAATGTCATGTTTACTTCTTACTGAACTTTCCCAATTATTTACATTTTGAAACATTATTAAACATTACTTATGACACACACACACAAATGCAGTCAAACCCAAACACAGCACCACCCTGACATGGCAAACAGGAAAGACTCCATACAGGAATTCCCTTTTATACAGTATACGTCTCTCTCCCTCCCCACCCACACACACACACACACACACACACACACACACACACACACACAGAGGATGTTCTGCATAAGGTATGCCATACTTCAGAGTGTTACAATATGAGGCACATTGATTAAAAAATGCTACATCAATGTATGCCCAATTATCAACTGTTATATCATCTTATTTGAATGTATGTATATACATATATTTTATCATAATGTACAAATAAAAAGAGAGATATGCTTTAGATAACAACACAACAGAAAAGATATCCATTAAGTCTGAACCTACTGTACATTAACACCCCAAGACAAAGGCAGCAATTAAGTCTTGCCCTCCTGTACATTCAAAATTATGAGAAAATTACATTTCAGGTATATACCAATTTTAGATACATTATTCAGGTACTGAGTTTTGTCAGTTTACATAGTTACATTACAACATGGAAGATAATCAGTCTTGATTAGACAATACAAAGAAAATCAGTTTTCAGTTATGTTATACAAAATGACCTCTACCATGCATTATTGACAAATATGCATGTCTCAAAACAGAAATATGAAGGAGTCTCATTTGCCAGAGATGGAAAGAAGTGTGAAGGTGGTTCATAAGAACTGATACCTTACAGTATCATACAGTATCTTGAAACATTAAACCATTCATAGTAACGGAACCATTCACAATCTGGCATGTGTTGATACAGCATTCTTTCCCCAAAATGAATCATATAACAACATCCTGAAATTCGGCACACCTTGTGTAGAACATCCTCTACATATGTAGGTGCACACATACATGCACACATGCATTCACACTCCCATGTGCAGGTGTGTGTGTGTGTGTGTGTGTGTGTGTGTGTGTGTGTGTGTGTGTGTTATTCTTCATACCATTCTATTTAAAATTAAACACATGAAAATTTCACAGAGCTTCATTATAACTTGCTGAAGGTAGGTATTTTTAATTATAGTCTCCATCTTTGTCAACAGTCTTCCTCCACCTTTGAACAAGGGCATGTATTCCTGCTCATAAAAAGCTGCTGCCCATCTGCATAGAATGGTGCCCTGGCACAGTAACATTCAGTTTTTAAAGGATCAAACAGGTGAAAATCTGAAGGTTTAATGTCAGGACTATAGGTTGAATGCAGAAACACTGCACATCCAAATTTTGTCATGGCCTCAGTGGTGAACACACTTGTGTATGGATTAGCATTCTCATGCAGGCAACTTTTTGGTGGGGGGAGAAGGGTGGGAGTTTGGACAAACTCAACACAGTTCAGCATTCAGACATCTTTCTTGGCATTTGACTGTAGTAGTCAGAGATTGCTGCTGTTCTTCCACACAAGAAGTTCACAAGAGTAATACCTTTCTCATTCCAAATTGCTGAAGCCAAGATTTTACCAGCTGATAGCAAAGTCCTGAGTTTCTTCTTCATTGGGGATGTCACACGGTGCCATTCCATCCAATGCCACTTTGATATGGGTTCAAAGTGGTGGACCCAGCTCAGCTATTCTAAGGTCTGTGCTCACTGGGTACCATGGATGCTGACAGGAGCAGACAAAGCAGCAGTGAAAGTAACTGCTTCCTGCTGTAAACTGTCATGGAGGATAAAACTTGGGCCCACCAGGATACACCCAAATCCAAGTACCAATTGACTCAATGGCACCACACACAATCCCCAAGGAGGAAGAAATTCAAGACTGTGCCATCAGCAGGAAAAACCATGGCCACAGTTTTCTGGGATAAGAAATGCATTATTTTCCTGCAAACTTCTTGCCTAGTAGGATGACAGTGAACTCTGACTGCTGAACTGAAATGCTAAGTCTGAATGCTCATCTTTGCTGAGTTGATCCCACAGGATAAATTGGTGCTGCTCATCTGCGACATACAGGGCCACCAAAACGTGTGTGCACCAATGAGGCAATCATAGAATTTGGGTGGACAGTGTTACTCCACTCAATCTACAGCCTTGTCCTTGCACCATCAGATTTTCACCTGTTTGGTCCTTGAAAGACACCCTGTGATACTATTATGTGCATGATAAGGAACTACAGAATTCATTTGCTGGATAGGAGTACATGCCATTGTTGAAATGTGGAAGAAAAGTGTTCAAAAAGATGGACAACATTTAAAAAAAAAATACCTTCAGCAATGTTGTAGTGAAATTCTATTAAATTTTCATAAGTGTAACTTGTACACAAAATGTGTCTCTTTTTATCACTGTGTTGAGCACCACAGCTGTCACTTGATGTCCTGGCAGATGCAGGCTTTCTGTGCCATAAAGATGCAGTGTTTGGTGCAGTGGTAAAAGACTCAGGAGCATTAAATTTATTTATTAAATGTGTGTGTGTGTGTGTGTGTGTGTGTGTGTGTATGCGTGCGTGTGTGTGTGTGTGTGTGTGTGTGTGTGTGTGTGTACATGAAACACTTCTCATACAGCGTGTTTCATTAGTAACTCCCAATTACAGAGTCTTTCCTGAATAACTAATTCCCTGGTACATGACTTTTTCTAGGTAACTTTATCTTTGGTATAGCTCTTTCCTGTGCAACTGTGGGTACAATGAATGGAAACAACGTGACAAATCGTGTTTTCACCCTTTTCGGTGCCTTTCCTTGCACTGAAGTATGTCTTCTGTTTTAACATCTGTTTGCAGGCAAATGCATCTGGACTTCCATACCACCAACTTTTAAATCAAATGACAATGGCTGTACAAACTTCTAATGTAGGAATATGAAAATACAGGACCTTGAAATGTTGTCTGGCAACAAGCTTTCAAGATATATGTAACAGTTATTGAGAGAGGTGGCTCTTTATTCTTCCAAAATAGCAAACCTTATGGTCACAAAAAGTTTATACAAAATGTTTGATGGTAACAATTTGACATGATGACAAATCCATCATAAATATAGCTACAGTGGAAAACTTTGAGGTAAATCTGCAAAATTTTGTTGCACAAATCTATACTAGTGGAACCAATCCCAGAAGCCACATGGTCTAAGGCTTGGGTCTGCAGCCACTCGCTTGCTGGGACTGCGGGTTCAAACCCTGCCAGGGGCACGCAAGTCTATCTCTTGTGAATGTTGTGTGTTGTCAGGTAGGGGTCTCTGCATCAGGCTGATCACTCATCCAGAGAAGTCCTACCAAGTGTGTGTGTCTGAGTGTGATTGTGAAGCCTCGACAATGAAGAGGCCTTGGCCCACTAAGAGCTCTTACACTACAGGGGGAGGGGAGGGGGGACATACTAGTGGAATTCACAGAAATAACCACTGAATTAAATAATTATTAATTTATAATTCCTCTGCCGCTATCCTTAATGTCTTATCTTCAGATCTTAATCCTGAGGTAATTCACAGTCATAAATGTCATGTATACATGTCCATTTCTCAAGGGCTTTGGAACTATGGATGACTGGATTGATGCTTGTTAGATGAGGTGCCATTGGAAACACAACTGTTTGTACTTTCAACACAATGGAGCAGTTCCATTTTAACCATGAAGTGAAAATGTATCCAAATCATCACTTTGCTGGTCAATGAACTGGTCATCATGGTTCACAACATTAACCACCCAGATCTACAAAATTTAAACCCTATCCCCATATTTTTATCTGTGGTGGCACATCAAAAGACCTGGCGCACCAATAAAAAATTAGAAACGTCATGTGTATTGCTGCATTACATTTAGGATGCTACTACCTGAGTAAAGACAAGCCTAATGAATTAACCCTTAACCCACTAACATGGAAAATATGGTGAGCTCCTAATAATGCCAGTAGATGGCAGATGGGATTTAACTCAGCATTTAAAGGGTTAACATTCAGATAATGATAAATCCATAACTCTTGAGAACAGTATCCACAAATATATGTGACATTGTTTTACTCAACTACATAAATCATAGTAATTTAAAAGCACCTCTATTTATAGACCTTCCTGAAGGGTAATTACTTAAGAAATAAGCTCCTGATTTAAAATATCAAGTTCAAAATCATCCTCTGTGTGTGTGTTTGTATGCGCGCATGTGTGTGTGTTTACATGTGCACACATGAAAGTGTTGTGTGTATTTGAAGAAAGCACCTGGAAATTCTTGCATAGCCTGTATCACTGTGCTTAAAAATAAGAATGCTCTAAGGAAACAATTCCACCCCCCTCACAAAAGTAATTTTCTCTCTCTTAGTTGATCCTCTACCAGCATTTTAATCAACACTGCAGAGATTACTTTGTTAAGAGCATTTCGTTGCAATCTTTATATATTTATTTCCTGCACTGGTTTTAAACATGCAGTCTCACTATGTACTTCCCTACAGAACTTGTGACACAAGACCAATCTGTAGGTTAATGCACATAAATGTGACTAGGTAGAGTTAATTTGCTTCCAGGAAAAGCTCTGGGATCCACTCGGCCTCCCAACATGCTGTTAATATTGATGTGGAGAAGAGAATAATCCTTTCCTCCCACAGGTAACAACTCCAGCCTGCCAATATATTGAACTACAATGGCACATGCTCTGTAAGACATGCAATTTATACAAGTGTCATCAAGCAAACAATAAGACAAACCACCCTGTAAATTAACTGTGCTCTTTTCTCACTCCAATTAACTCTGTGAAGCAAGTTCTTCTCGACAGGCTCAGAGGCACCTGGCTGCTCACTTTCCTCCATTATGTTCATTTTTTTCACTCTCTCAAATTGGAAGGGCATAGTTAAAAAAATGACAGAGACAATACCTGAGGCTACTGTCTCTGTGATAAAAAAATGACAATGAGTTCCTTTTGTCGTCTGTCATCAAAAGACAGGAGTAGGTTCACCTTGCAGTGTAAAGGTATAATCTTCCCTGTCAATACTATGAAGGCATGTAGGGGGAAGCAGAGGTATAGCTCCACTCATTCTTAACCTTTGCACTAGATGACAATGCGTGGTTACCATCATGCCTCAGCTGCTTTGCCCCTGATACCAGCTAAATAGGAGGCTGGGTGGACCCCAGCATTAGTCTGGACATCTTGGAGAACAGAAAAATCTCTTGCCCCTATTGGGATTTGAATCCCCAGCCTGTCCATATACTGACTATACACTATCCTAGCTCCTTCACCTTGCAGCGGTATGTATCAAAAACAGCACAGTGTTCAGCCTTTACCAATACTTTCAGTATACAGCATGGTTTCCTCTTTTCCTTGAAATGAAAAAATCTGTCCATTTTGCTTCACAAGTAATGCATCTTTATCCCAAAATTCAGCACCAGAAATCACCACTTACCTATACTGAACCCATGTTATGCATCTGTCCTACATTCTTATTCCACAATGTGACCTTGCTACATGCATCAAGTTGTGGGACAAATCTAAATGATAAACAAGATCATTCAGCTGCAGGTACATTAGGATCAACTGAGGTGAGATGACAAGCTGGCAACATTTTATACAGTGGTGGTATTATTGCAGCTCTCTTCTATTTATGGTGAGTCAACCATTAAACACCCCAAAGTGGCCAGCAACATTGCTAAGATCTGTACTTGGTTCCTTCCTACTGTAGGTTAAAGCATAACTGAGACTCCAACTGGCTCAATGTGAGAATTATTTGTAGTGCCAGGACTTGATACTTCTGTGCCCAACATAATTATAACAAAGGTAGGATTTCATGCAATAAAATAAAAGTTTCTCTGTTCACACTAAAATCCAAATAAATAAACAGGAAGGGGCCACACTGGAGACCTAGGTGAAGCACAGAGAATAACAGACAAACCTGTCTTGAATAAATGGGTTGTGAGGCTGTGAACTTGCAACATCTGACTCAGATTATGGTCCAGTGACTGTTTCTTCTGAACAAAGTTATAAAACTTGCAACTGTCTACATGAAACAGCCCTCCTTGATATGCTGTTAGTTTCTCAGCTCATCAAGGAGGGCTGCTTCATGGAGGTAGATGCATGTCAGAGTTTACAAAGTACCATGTTTTTTTTTGAAGCCACTCTATTTTAATGTCCATCTCACACTTGCACAATTCACCCCATGTTGTCAGATGAGGCCCTGGCAATCCAATCAGTAGAATACCGGGGTGCTGATAAGTCGTTAGCCCGAGCAGGATGGAAACAAGCTGCACCTGTCAAAAGTGTGATGGGCAAAGGAATGGATTTATTTTGACTAGAGCAGAGACAGGTGGTGGACTCTTGAGAATGTGGTAATGAACATCCAAGTTCCACAAAATGCGGGGAATGTAGCTTGTTTCCTTCTTTGTCGGGCTAAGGACTTATCAGCACCCCTGTATTTATATTGGAGGAGATGTCATGTGATGAAATGAACACTTAGGACATTACGTTCAGATATGAAAGCCATATTATGGGAGAAGAGTATGATCACACTTGAAATTATGAAATCATTTTAAGCACATACAGTGTAGATCAACATTCCTCAGGTGAAACTACATTAACACAGTGATTCTGAAGTGTAGCCAAAAAGATACTTTGATTAATACAAAAATTATCACATACAAGCTGTTACCAAATTTCAGTCAATCCTGTATATGATGCACTTGGGTCTCAACATATAAACATACCAATGACAACAGATTTTGGCAACCCGATAAATCAGCAGTGGCTGGACATAACCACTACGTATGATTCTGATACAAAAATTCTAGCCTCAAAATCTGACTATATGGACAAGCTCATCATGTCTGTGATTAAAATGAAACTCGATCTTGATAACACAAAGGACTAATTCTGAGCTGATCAACAAAATCTCTCTTTCACTCCCTTAGAGAAAGTAAACAGCCACACCACAAAAACTGTAAAAATACTCCACCCTCCAATATATTTCTCCTTCATGTTCTTCTCCCTGCCTTGCCGGTAACAAGCTCTGACTCCAGCCATCTGATTGGTGCACCCACTTCTAAATAGATTCCTACCACACTTTGACCTATATATTCACCCAAACCACCATCACCAGGTATTCTACTGCTGTGGCAGTAATTTGTTTCCATGAATGAGATCACAGCAAAATTCTTTCTTTGTGAATTTCACCATGGGAATGTTTTTGCTTCAGAATGAAGTTTGTGAAAGTTCTTGGTTCATTAATGTGGCCACAGCAAAGTCTTTGCTCATGAATGAACCCATGTCAAATGTATTTATCAATAAATGCAGCCTTGACATATATTCGACTGACAGTATGCAATACAGACATAAGGTTGCCTCTGTGAAACATGCATGAAAGCAACTCCAAATTAGTAACTACACTGGCATTACACAGAAAGCATAAAAGTTATACAGTATTATGAAGCACCAAAAATAAGAATTTGTAATTCTGAATGAACAACATTAATTCACATTCCATTATGGTTATGGATGAAAGGACCTTTAAGTAATATAAAGCAAAAGGATGACAAAAAAGGATGTTCACAGAAAGGGTGCACTATACCAACTGCTTTATTTTTACATCTTTATCACATTTATTATGTCTTCAAATATTGGTGGGCAAGAAAACTTAAAAATTAATAATGGGGGCAGAAAAACAATAGGTGAAATACTGTAACTTAAATATGAATGTGTAGCAGATATTCACAAATCTATTTAATGACAATAAAGTTCTCTAAATATTTACTCAACCTGCAAGGCTATAAAATGATAAACCTGGGTCTGAGTACTAACTGGGCAGTAGCAGAGGTATTGTACACCTTAACTGCATCACCAGTAGTAGCCAGATACCAGAAGAAAGGTGATCAGGAAGGTGCCTGAGACTTCAGTTGATGATTCAAATCATATAATTCTTGACAGAACATTTAAACTGTCAGGTTTTAACTATTATGATTTAGGAGATGCAAAAAATTGTAAATGTTTCCTCCGTAAATGTTTGATTAAACATAAAATATCAACCCTGCCTCAAATTTTGGCACATACAACTAGCATACAAATTCCAAATACTGGCAAGAGTTGTTATTCAAACAGTTATAACATCTACTGTCACAGGCTTCAAATTGAGTGTTGAGAAGTGAAAATACACACTAAAGAAATAACTATCACAGGTAAATGGAACCAGTTGTGCTGTTCACACCATGAAACTGCATAATACTTCATCAACTTGCTCATTCTTAGATGAAAAATGAAAACCTAACAGAAGTGGGTACTGATTTATGAGGAGGCTAGGCCCAACAAAAACCCCCCCGTAAACCCAGCAGCAGCGCAAGTATTCTTGCGGGCAAATGCGCCCACCTGCAACAACGAAACAGAATGCAAGCAAAGAGCGTCAGAAAAATGTAGTATATGAGGATGACTAAAAATTAGCAATATAATTCTTACTTTAGTAACACTGTAGAATACTGTTGCAAAGTACTTATATGTTCACATACATTTCCTATTTTCAGTTATCATGTTCATTAGAAGTAACAAATCAAAATGATGGCATTAAAACCAGAGTCAATTTAGGAAAACATAATACCCTTCAGTTCACAATACTTGCCCTTCTGTTCTCTTTCTAAAACCCCAAAGACTATGAAGTACATAAAACTTTAACTCTAGATGTCACTTTACATTGGTGTGATACTTGTCTATATCAGGAAATGATTCAGAATTACTGAAGCCATTTCAGAATAGTGTTGAAGATACTTGTACTTAAGCAGGGTTTGTACATCATGGAAGAATGTTTCTCAAAAAAGTAAAGAAAATTAAAACTACTCCATTAATAAAATGTGTCAGAATGTGGATAAGCTATTCACTTTCTCACAGGAAGCATCAAGTGCCTCTCTTACACCTTTCAACATTTAGTGTCAAAAAAACCAAAGAAAGCCCACGGAATGTCTCTCCATCATATCTGTAGACTTGCACCTTTCTAGAACATTGCTGGGTGTAAAAAATATGAATAGATAAACACAGGCAGTTAGTCACTCAACCAACATGGAAGTAGGCAGCATCAACTACCCAGGCTCTGTCTGAATGTTTACTGTTCAAAAATGTATGGCATTTTATGCAGTCTCTTGGAGGGAGTGGAGGGGGAGGAGCATAACAATCAGAGTTCACATAACCCTGTTTTTCCTGTAAGAAGTTGGTGCAACTGCTGTTTTGCCCAACATGTTTCATTCTTTGTTGTTCCACATCCCATTTTCTCTCTGACACACTAATCAAGCCACGGAATGTACATACGTATGTATGTACGTATATGTATGTATCAAGATGTTTGTGCCATCTGCATATAAACCTATCTTTGAGTCTTGAACATTAACTAGAATGTATTTAGGTATAAGAATAATATTTGTCAAAAATCATTAGGCACACCATGTTACATTTCTCTTAAATTTGAGAAAATCAAGTACTTCCTTATTTCAATTTTGTAGCATCGCTGTATTTAATTTTAATAATTTGCTTTTACTGCAGTTTGAACCACATGTCCATTGTACCTCTAATAACATATGTATTTAATTTGAAAAGTAGGTAAAGGTAAAAGCTCTCCCTATACACACCATGCTGGCATAAAGGGGGAGTGACATATAGTTCCACACATTCTTAACCTCAGGACAAGACATAGACAAGTGGTTAGCCCTACGCTTTATCCCTGAGGAAATAACCCCCTGTACCCATTGAAGAGGAAGGTGGAGGGCCTCAGCAATAGCCTGGACATTTTGGATAGAAGAAAAATCTCTTAGCCCTGCCAGGATTTGAACCCTACATCATCCAGCCCGTAGCCCAGTCACTTTAACAGACTATACTATCTTGGATCTCTTTGAAAAGTAGAAGTCCATGATTTATAGTTTAATATGATTTAGTTATATCAAAGAATATTTCAATTGAACTTTTAATGAGCTCCTGCAAGCTTGCAAGAACATGTGTACTACTGTCACAGATGACCATCTTTACTCTAAATCACTTTTGGGCCTGAGTTACTACATTATTTCTTGCCATACAAAAAATAACCTTTCATACATTAACTTTCTAGGATTTTGGAGCAATCAGATTTAGGGGTACTAGTCTATTACCGGTATGTAATATGGTGGAACTGTGCATCTGATGTAATGTATTTGACTGTATTAAAAAATTATAATTTCTTATGAAATTTAACAGTTATGTTGACACATCTAATTTGCAAACAGTAAGTGTGTGTGGACTGGGGATTTGCCTCTCTAGGAAACCCATCTATCAGTAACCGATGTTTGGTAAGGTTACAATCACAATATTCCCTGATGTCACATCATGCAGTTCAGTAGATTCCAAGTTCAAAATACCATAATCTTAATATTTACTGCTGTGAAAATCTTAACTCCGTAGGCTGGGTTAGTTAATTTTTTGTGCTAACAGAGAATAGGAAATACACATACACATTTACATTTAAAACTCAAATATTTACAATTCATCCACCACCATTTTGAAAGACAATTCTCTCATTAACAAAAGAAATACTAACGAGTGTACATGCTTATTTAATAATAATATCCACCCTTGTTGTGGTCTCCTTTCTCCATGTCTTATAAAATTTACACCAACATGCATTAGGGCTGCAGATACACAAAGCTACAAATACTGAAGCCACAGCTGCTAGAATGTGTAAAAACACACAAAATGTAATCCACCAAGGTCAGACTTTGAGGTTCGATATTAGTTCTGTCCAGCACACATAAAACCACACAAACTGTGACCAACCAAAGATAGACCTTTTGTTTTCACATAAGTCACAAAACTAACGTCACATTTGCTAGTGCACATATATGGGGTGTTTTTTCCTGTTTGACCACTAACTACATGCACGACGCTCTGCCAGTGTTATATTATACATCGAGTCTCTGGAGCTTTAACAGTCAGTGAAAGAAGTGAGAAGAAGAGATGCTATGATAATAACCTCTAGAACATCTAACAGAAACCCACTGGTGCTACGGCAGATGCTGAAAATGTTGCCCTCCTGACTGAATGCACTCAGTACAACTGCTAAAGATTTTATTTACTCTCTGGAGTTCTTCTCCAGAAACTGTTGATATCTTGCAATGGATGTTACTTCTGAGTTCTTCCAAAGTGTATTTTCGCAACTTGTTCACGTTCCTTCAAAGCAAGGGCTACTGTTTTCTTCTTTTTTTTTATGATCACAGCTGTAACAATTTTGTGGTCCTTTGTGTAAACATTTTCAAAACACTTGTCACCTGAGCTAGTTGTTTAAGAGATTTTCTTGTTGAAGTTCCAAGTCTAGCATGCACATCATCTAATTTCTCTGCCTCCCATAAATCCAACCCCATGTCTGTACCTCGGGGTATTGTGGATTCATACTCTACTCTACCCTGGGTCATGTGGGAGGCGGTAACAGTTGTGGAGGGCATACCCTGATGAGGGTTGCTACGACGCACGCTGGTTAACGGGGCTCTGGTCTACCCAAGCCAAGGTGGAAGGTATGGTGCTGAAGGTTACATGGCACTGGGGATGAGAATGTGGTGTCAAACGATCCCCTTGGGGAACCAGGCTGCACCCCATCGTATGTAGGCCTTCCATCCACGTGGGGCTCTGTGGATGGTGACTAAATATTTTCCCTGTTTTCGTGGGAGGACTCCTTATTGGGGACTCTGACAGACACAAATGAATGAGTAAACCATTGGCTCTGGAGATGAAGCTTCTCTCTCCATAGGGACCCTGCTGGGGAACATGGAGGGGGGCTCATTTACCGGGAACTTTGAGGGAAAGGTGTAGAAGAAAGCTCGGGATATGGGCGTCTCTCTCCACAGGAGGCCCTTTGGGAACCTGGGAATTTTAAGAGATAGTTGGAGGGATCTGGAAAGGGAGCATCTCTCTTTGTGGGAGCTCTGTTGGGGGGGGCTCTTTCTGGGGATCCAGAAGGACATGAGGAGGAGGGCTCAGGGGACGGACATTACTCTCTGTTGGGGCCCCACCGGGGAATTTAGCAGGGGGCTCGTCTACCGGGGCCTTGCAAAGGCTCTGGAGACGGGCACCTTTCTCTGCAGGGGCCCTGTTAAGTATCATGGGGGGTCTGCTCACTGGTAACTCTGAGATAGTTGACAAGGGGGCTCTGGAAATAGGGCATCTCTCTCTATGGGAGCTCTGATAGGGAAGCTGGAGGGGGGGCTCCTCTGCTAGGGGCCCTGAAGGTTATGAAAGGAAGGCTCTGGGGTTGGGGATCTCTCTTCATGGGGGCTCAGATGGGCAACCTGGAGTGGGCACATCTACCAGAAACTTTGAGACATGGTTGAAAGGGGCTCTGGAGGTGGAGTGTGTGTGTCTCTCTCTCTCTGTGAAAGTTCTGTGAAGGGAACCTGGAGGGAGGGCTCCCTTGCTGGGGACCCTGAAGGATATGTAGAAGAGGCTCTGGAGATGGGCATCTCTTTCCATAAGGGACCATTTGGGGAACCTGGAGGAGGGCTCGTCTACCAGAAACTTTGAGAGATGGATGAAGGGGGCTCTATGGAGTGTCTCTCTCTGAAGAGGCTCCATGGAGGGAGCCTGGAGAGGGGGAGCTCCTTCACTGGGGATCCTGGAAGATATGCTAAGAGTCTCCAGATATGGGCTTCTCTCTCCATGGAGGCTCTTTCCAGCCAAAGGGAACCTGGTATGTGGAGAGGGGGGCCTCATACACCAGGGATTTTGATAGATGAATGAAGGAGGGTTCTAGTGGTGGGAAATCTCTCTGCGAGGGATTCCATAAAGGGGACCTTGAGGGAGGACTCCTTTACTGGGGAACCCGAAAGATGGGGTTTTTGAGAGATGTGCAAAATGCCCTGTAAGCAGACCTCTCTCTCTCCATAGCAGCCCTGTTGGGGAACCTGGAGGGGGTTCGTTTGCCAGGACTTTTGACAGAAAAGAAAAGTATATCTGGGTTCCTTTCTTGGATCCAGAGGCCATTAAGATTTTAAGTCTGGGTGCCATCTGGAAACTTAGTAAAGGAACAGGGCTCTCCTGAGTTCACATGAGATTATGGGGCACAAACAGCCCGTCTATAAGGCCTAGGTTCATCAGGACCATAAGGGCTCGAACCCAATGTTAATTAATCAATCAATCAAATTTCTCTTCTTGTAGCACAGTTCATTTCCTGTAAGACTTTTTGTGTAGCAGTAATCTTGTTGTTTTCAGCTTATTGACCAAGTTTGTTTACTTGGAAGTGGTTGTCCTGGAAACTGGCACCGAATTTTTCTGTGACATTTTCCAGGAGACTCACATTTGAAATACAGCTGCACTATAAACAGATGCTGCTCAACAATGTAACTAAGTTAAGGCACACTGTTACATTCAGCATCAACAAACACGATGATTCATAGTGCAAGTTTCTTACCGTCAACAGATTTTAAAAGAATGTGAGACAGCTTACATGGCCATGTGATTATGAGAGGTTTTTGGCCCCTCCATTCCCTTGATTTAATACCTTGTGACTTTCATCTGTGGGAACTTTTAAAGATAAAATCCATACAAATCCACACTTGCTGGAAGAAAGAACTAAGAAACAACATCTGCAATGACATTTCAACAATCTGCAGAGAAGAACTCCAGAGTGAACAATGTCTTACACAATTGTACCGAATGCATTTGGTCAGAAGGGCAAAATTTTCAGCATCTGCTGTATCACTGGAAGCTTTTACTCCCTCTTCACCAACTGTTAAACTTCACAAGACACAGCATATGACGAAACACTAGTGGAGCATTGGGTGGTTGCTTATAGGCCAAGCAGGAAAAAATACCCCTGTAGTGTTCAATTTAGTTATAGAAACTCATGTCACATTTTGTAACACTGAGGTTTCAATTTAAGTGCCACAAACTTAAATCATGGCTGCCAACATACACAGAAGTTATATCTTGAGATTTCATCCTCACAACTGCCATTTCAAGAAGATACAAATAAAAAGTCTGATCCACCAAGGTTAGGCATTTAGTTCTCATATCAGCAATTAAGCTCAGTCTACAGTGACAACCATCACTTCATTTAAAGTCACTATGTTAACAACCCACATGCCTTATGTGTAGATGGGAATGGGAAAACATAACAATGCACACACAAAGGTACGGATTTTGTTCACCCTCAAAAATTATACCCCTTATTCTAGGTTAATTACATTATTTATTTTAATGCCTAGGACTATAGCACATACATTTCCAACATATATGACCAGCAGCAAGGAATCCCAGACATGGGTACGTGTAGGTGTAGCGAGTTATTTGCTCCTGTGCCTCCCTTTTACGTATAAGAACTTACTTTGTGTCTCGTTAAAGCTATACTATGCTCTGCATGCAAATACATGAAAAGATGCTCAACATGAATCATGACTCCCACCTTTTCCATCCATTTTGGACCCTGTCCAGTAGCTTTTTCTTCTACTCTGTCTGCAACCTTATCAACTTGTTTGTAAACTTTGTCCCAGTTCACTTTGATGTAACCTTGGTGATTTGCAACCTGCAAGAGTATGATGCCTCCTCCAACAGCAATGGCGGCAACTTTTCCAACCTTCATAGTTATGAAACCTGTGAACCTGTAAATTAGTTGGAGAGGTTACGACGCTACTTGGCAACATTACATAGATGTTTTCCACAAATACTCAATTATAATAAAGGTTATGTACTGCTGAGACTTACCATCCAGAGATGCTTCCTATTATAAGCTGCTTCGTGGCAGAAGTTTTTCCTACGTCTCCTAATATTCTGTCAATTAATCCTTTCGCTTCTTTCGTTACTTGATCAACATTTAATATATCATTTTCTTCTTCTTCTTCTTTATTGGACCTCCGGACTACTGGCGACGCCATTATTTCCTTCTCTTTGAAATTACGTTCTGAAACAAAATTAGAAATTACATAGAACGATCCTTATGTCACGTGCTGCAAGACTGCACTACCTGCTTTCAAAACTAACTAAAACGACACGCCCAATTTCTATAATTAACAACTGAATAAGTGGCATTATTTGGCATTTGAGAATTACAGTTAACACCTATCGCATGTACTGTTGACTTGCCTGTCAGATGTTTTCATATAATGCTCACGAAAGCATCATCAACTCCACGAGAACTTCGTGTGAGACCTTGCAGCAGTTTCTTCCTCTACCACAATATCCAACCCTGCTGTTTGTTCCCCCTCCCCCTGTAGAATAACTCTATAACAGCTGATTGTGTTACAAATATGTCTGCTGGTATGATATACTTGAACTTTGGAACTTCATACTTAAATCTTGAACTGTGACGGGGGTCACTTGAGACTTAAGGGACTAGCGACACCAATGCCGAATGACCTTCGGATATTTGTTATTTTTAAATTATTACATTGGTAAAACACATGTCCCAAGCAAACACGATCGTATGTATGGTGTTTAAAGTACTTCTTCAGCAACTGCCATTGTAAGCTTACACACTGTGTGCTTTTAGAGATTGGTAATTTGTAGTAAAGGCATTTAAAATCTAGCTTTCGAATACCCCTTAAAGTTCTGTCTGGGACTGGTAGGCGCGTGTATTTTCGTCTTAAATAGTGTGTGGTTATTGATAGTTATTAGTGAAAGTGTTTGTTATTTTGAGTGAAAGTGAAGTTTGAAATAGTGTAAATAGTGCAGTGCCAATGATAAAGCTGTAGACAATTGATTCAGTGCCTTAAAATGGCGCAAGAACAGGACGATATCAATTTAACAAATCAAGAACTGCAGGTGCTGTCGGAACTTGACAGGTAAACAACATGGCTACTAATCATCTGCTTTATGAAAAGTTGGCTTAAAATGTACTTGAGATACATTGCCTCCACTCATAAGTATGCCAGAAATCGTAGGACTTATTTGGGTAGTACCTACGAAGGTTTACGACAGCGCGAATTACAAGTTCCTTTCCTTCTACATGCTTTGTGTTTTTCTAACCTATTTCCCTCCATACTTTTTGAAAGTGACCAAACTATTTTGCATGTGTTGCTGTTACGTAGTTGAATGTTTCAGATTTTAGTAGGTAGTGCCTTATGTCTGACATTTTTTATGCCGCCTACCCATTTACGTTGCAGTGCTGGTTGACGGTGACAAGTTTTGTGCCTTGCCTTTCGTTTGCGTGTTTGAAACAGTAGTAGTGACAAGTCGATCCAAGATGAAATATATTATTTTATGTGTTCTGAATCTTCTGAGAGAGGCAGTACATGTTTATAAGACCAGTGATCATCCAGCAGTACTTGTTATTACTTAACACGTGTAATGTTCGATTTCTCTTTATTTTTCAGTCGACAGTTTGGATTTCTAAAACTGAACACACCAGAACAAGCCAAGAAGAAAGAGCTAGTTCTTAAGGTCTGTATTTTTTTTGTTTGTTTTATGTCATGTTTGCATTGGTTGAACCATACTTTACAGTTAATGGAGAGTACTGCTGTATGAAAAACGTGCACTCAGATGTTAAGTTAATGTATGTGTTGTGATAGACAATGCATATTTTACTGTTGCAGTGGTTTGTGAATTATGATAATTGTTTGTTGCTGCATATATGCAGTAAGACAGAATTCAAGCATTGCAGTATGTCCACAGCTGTCATTCACAAACCTATTCATTGAACATCACATTATCCAACAACTAAAATTGTCTATTTAACGATCTAATCCATGGAGGAAGATGATGATGATGATTATTTTCTGAGAGTTTCTGCCGTTAATTTACCTTGCTATCTTTGAAGAAGCACATTTAGGCTGATCATCTCCATGCAGCCATTTCTTTACATGGTCTGTCACACACATTGTTTCACCACAAAATGAAAAGGAAGATTTAATCCCCTTAACTGCACAACTGGAATATACTGTAGAACATAAAGCCTGTCAAATGCAAATGAATGTGTTATTGTTTTTCATAAATTTGTGTAATGAATACTGGCATAAAGAATCAGCACTTCATTTTTTGTGGAGAGTCGTGGAAACAATTCTGTGTTAATATATAAAAAATGTAAAATTCATCTTGTATTACATTTCTGGCATGTATATCATATCTTCAGCCACTGGAGAAAGTGGAAACATTCGTATTCAGGCTACATTATCAGTTAAAAGAATAGTGCAGAACATTGAGATTGGCATATAAAATTGGTTATAACCAGTTTGCAGGTTTCCTTTCTAGGTCCATTACAAACATCTTGCTCCACTGTGTACTTCATGTTGTATGTGTGTCTGGCTTTTGTGACAGAATGTGGAAGAAGTGGAAGCCTAATAAAACTGTGATGAAACATTCCGAAATGTATTGTGGCATTGTATGAAGTTTATGTGAAAAGACTGTGTAGTGCATAACCTGGGACTATAAGATTCCTCCCCACCCCCCTCCCCATCTCACCCCATCTTGCCTCCAACATAGTAGATGTGGCATGCAGATGTATAGAACATTTCTTGGAGCACGCTAATGTGTCGTGCACAAGTAAAGCACAATACATTTATATGAATATTTCTGACAGAGGTGTATTACAATAAGTTTTTACAAAACACAGTGCTTCAGAATCAGATGGCTGTGAGAGATAATCTTAATCATTGGATATCACATGGTAAATGAAACACACTAAAAATAAATATTTTTAATGGCACCATCACTTCTTTGGTATGAATTACACACAAGAGGAAGGCACTTAACATCAGACATATAGAATAATGGCAGGACCATCCTTCATCCTTTTTGTCTGAATAAGTTTTATGGCAGGAATGATTAAATAAAGATAAATGAATTAGTTGTATCTACTTTATTCTTTAACTGATGAATTCTTCCATTTACAATGAAGTTTAGAAAATATCAATAACACATTTATAACTCTGATGGTTAGGCTTATTTCTTTCACAGGTCACAATAGTGTCAGTATTGAATTGTTCCTCTGAGAGTTTGTTTTAACCATATAATATGGCATATTTAATTTTCGAAATTATGCACATGGCATGGCTGAATCATCATTTATGTAATGTCACATCTTACAGTCCTTTGTCTTAATTATGCAGCATGGTTTCTGATTTAAATTTCAGTCAGGAGGTGATCATTCAGATCATTGGTTTTCATGAATGTCCATTTACAGGCAAATTTTATGATACTACTGTAAAAATGCCAGTCACATTAATTTTCATCCTGTCATGCGCCATTCACCTCTTTAACTGACAGAGTGCTATTAAATAACTCAGTCAGCACTGTTAACCTTGGAAACCATCTGTGTACATGTTTTTACAGTGCAGAGGATATCTGAATAACAGAGAAGATAATTTAGACATTTTCATCACAGGAAGGAGTATTGTGATTTGGATGGAACACATAAATTTGTAAATGCATTCTGTGACATTGTGCATCTGGCCTGTTACATGCCAAGCCAACACAGCTCACAGTCCTATCCTTCATTGATTTGCTTCAAAATTTGAAGTTACAGGATATCATAGGTATAAATATCCGTACTGGTTAAGTTTGTTAGTCTTGAAGTAGTGGTGATTAACACTTTTCAGAATTCATGCTCCTTTGTCAAAAGCTGTCACCTTACAATGGCCATAACTTTGGGCATACTGGCCATAGAGAGCTGAATCATTGTGCATCAGTTTGGGTTGAAAATTTCACTTCTGTTTGTTGGTTTGACATGGAATGGCCTGAAAGTGAGTGGGTGTATTATTGGCATTAATGTTGTTTGAAATTACACCTGTCATTCAGTTATCTTCTCTGTACATTAGAAATATCAGTAATTGATGCTAATAATGACAGCTGAATATTTTAATCATGCATAATATAAGCTGTTTTCTAGAAATCTGATACAGTTAAATTTAGGTTTACTGTAAACTGTTGGTTACAACTGACAGATATGCACAAAAATTATGTTATTTGACAACATATAGTGTAAACCACCACCACTCCCAAGTGCCAAATTTTATAAAGAGCTTTCAAGTAGTTTTGGTGAATGTGCATGCATTTTTTGACATGGAAAGGGGCCACAACTGACATTGTGGGCTGATCTGCAGGGCTGCACATATAAAAATCATGATAAATGGTATACCTAACCTTTTAAAATATTGTGCAGTTTTTGTAGTTTATGCATATAATTTACAAATGTGGCCACGGCCATGAATTGGAGACCCATGTTTTATGCATTTTATGGAAATGAGACAGAAAATTGGTGACCATTGGATTTTTGTGATTCTTAGAGATTGTCTGTTGCTGTGAGGGGAGAATATAAATTCACAACAGATTGAAAACAAAGAATTTAAAATAACATTTTAACCAATCTTAGACAATGGAAATGGAGACTGGAGGATATTACAGATATTACAGTAGGATTTGTACAGATTGACTCACAGTAATCAGTAGTTAAATTAAGGAGGCATGCAGATTGCAGCTTGAATGGAGTGAACAGAAATGCATACAGCATTTTGGTGGGAGAACTCTTGGAAAGTGTCCACTTGGATAACTGGGCAGGTGATGATGGTTTATCAATAAATAGGTTATTCAGGAAGAAGTGAACTGGATAGAACTGACTCAGCATTATGTCACATAAACTAGATTTTAGCCAGTAGTGGGCTTTAATATTGGTTTATTAGTTGATTCTGGAGTTTTTTTAATGATGGGGTGTAAGTTGTGCTCAGGTGGTAGGTGGAATTTAACACCTCTTTATTTTAAACTGTAGCATCTGTGTAGCATGAAGTGAGACAGGAATATGATTATAAATAATGAACAGGTAACAAATGTAAAGGGATGTGGATGGGACCTTTTTGGAATGGTGTCCTTGAATTTGCATGTAGAAACCAAACAACATACAAGATTGTTAGTAACCCAATGAAACTTTGAACCTAGTACCCACCAAATACCGATCTATAACATTACCTTTACACTTCTTGGAAAACATCCACTTGAAAGACTGTGTAAATTATGGGAGAAGAATATGAAAATGCATGTTATGGCAATAGGTTGTGAAGCTGTCAAGTGAACTGAATGTCTCAGAATAGTGTCATATTATGGAATATGGTGTTAACACTGACGAAATATTTGTTTCTATTGATGTGAATTGTGTTAGGTGGTTAGTTGATCAGTTTATTGCTTGATGGGTAATGTAATTTTGCTGCTGAGCCCATGATTAGGCTAATTAACACTTGATTTATGTTTCGGGAATGTTCAGTGTGTTTGTTTTGTACATAGGCGGTAAGGTATCTTGAGCGAATGCTGGTGCAGGCTCAACGCCAGAAGGAGCAAAATAAACGCACGGCATCAGAAGGATGTGGAGGCGATCAACCTGAAGTTGTTGCTGGCAAGGAGATCAACATTGATCCTAAGACATACTGCAAACTTGGCCACTTCCATCTTTTACTTGAGGACTATGTGAAAGGTATAGTATTATTATTATTTCATGTCAGCCACTGCCCAACTTCAGAATATGAGAACGTCACATGGATTTAGAACAGTGAACCTTCATTCTTGTTTCCAGTCTACTCAGACATATTTCAAACCTGTCCAGAAATTGGTTTTTAACTTTTTTGTTCTCTGCAACACACAAGTTCCAAGTTTGTGTTTATGACTGTTGTTACAGTATCCAGGATGGTGGGACCCTGAAGAATCTTCAGAAGAGTTTTGTATATATTTTTCAGTGTTGGGAATAAAATGCAAAATGAAGTCTGTATGTCAGTGGGGTGTGCTTGCAGGAAATTCATTGTTGCAGAAAAACACTATGCGAAGCCATTGTTCTGTATCATGAGTATTAAATGTGGACTGTTTATGTGCTGCAGATCCCTATCCTGTGCACAGATTTGAAGTACATCAAACTAGATAGTGAGGTCATACTGAGACTGATATGTAACTGTAAGCTGAAGTGTCTTTTAAATTTTGAAATTTATTTTTAATTTAGTTGATACATTATCAGAATGGGATGTATAGAATAAAGGTTTCAAGTCTTCCCTTAATCTTTTAATTTCTCTATAGAAATTCAACTATGTCTGTCCTATGCAGTACGACAGTGCAGCAAGCACGTGACAGATGCAGAGGAGAGCTGTTGAATGTGAACTACCATACATTCCCCTTCAGGTTGCAATGACATACATCATAGAACCTTACACAACTAATAGCATTTTTAAGTGCATTAAAAAAAATGCCAGAAACTCTTTCCTATTTGCCAGAATTTTCAGGCCACAAACTATGCTTGTTCTTCTTCTTTTCTGTTCATTGCTGTTTTAGTCTGATAGATAAAAGGTCTTGAAAAATTGTGGACTGTATGCTTCCTTACTACAGAAGGTATGTGTTCTTTGAACTGTGTCAGTTTTGAAATTCATTCATGCAAGTTGCATTTCTATGAAAATCTTCCTGTTAAAAGTGTGCAAAAATAAACATTTCAGAAATAATAGTAGGTACACTAAAGTAAACATAAAGAACATTTAAAAATTTGAACTCTGAGCATAATACACCACACACTCTACACTAAAGTGGAAACAGCACTTGCATAACCAAACTTCCTCCAATATCACCAATGCTCGTGCATAGGTAAACCAGTGCCCATTGACATATCATGCTACACTTCAGATTCATATGCACACAATGTGAAATTTCTTTAAAAAATTGTTCTCCAAATTCACTGTTTTGCATTTTGTGTTCAAAGACATGTAATATGTATTCAGAATTTTTATAAAGATGAGTTAATGGTCTATATTATGAATTTTTTTATTTATAATTTTCATAAGGTTGATTCCATCACCTGAAATGTCCATACTGCAAGGCTGTACTGTAACTCTACAATTAACTAAATCTATCATTCTCTGCAGGTTATTTCTAGTACAATATACTCTCATCTTATGTGGTTGAAATTAAAATGGACTCAGAGGCTAAATAGAGTTGAAATTAAGTGATGTAATTGCAAGAAATTTGCATTTTTACAGCAATGTCAGCATACCAGAAGTTCTTTGGCCTGAAGTCAGACTACTGGAAGGATGCTAATTTCCTCTATGGTCAAGGACTGGTCTACTTCCACTTCAATGCCTTCCAGTGGTGAGTATCATGAGATAATGTGTGTGTGTATTTGTATATGTATATACACATACACACAGAGCATCCCATTAAATGTGCTCCAAGCTGAGACAAATACTAGCTCACTGAGCCAAGGCAAGTCTGCAGTGAATTTTTCAGTCATGTGTTGTGTCACATATAGAGTTTGGTCAGTGTGTTTGTGAGAAATGTTATGTGTTGAATAAAAAGTGTTCATTTGCAATGCTTTTTGCACAATATGCATCATGGAAAAGTATTGCAAAAAATTGTATAAATCCTATCCCACATCAACAGCAAAGTATCACAGAACATTATAGATTAGTGGAAAAATTTCAAACAATAGGTTCATTGCTGAACATAAAGAAAATATGACAGCTTCTTCTTCTTCTTCTTCCTCAGCTCTACAACTCTGTGTGAGTTTTGGCTTGCTCAATTATCCTCTCCATGGTTTCCTTTCCTGTGCCTTCTGTTTCCAATTATTTACTCCCATCTTCCTCAAATCGTCTCATGTTATCATCCCATCTTAATCTTGGCCTTCCTTTTGGTCTTGTTGCATGTGGTTTCCATTTGTAAATGCTTTTAACTACTCTTTCATCAGGCATTCTTTCAACATGTCCCACCCATCTCAGTCTCCTACTTTTAATGTGCCTTACTATATTTTCATGGTTAATCAGGGTTTTCCAACTCCTCGTTTGTTTTTTGTCTCCATTCTCCATTTGTTTTCTGCATTGGGCCAAAAATTCTTCGCAATAATCTCCTTTTGATTAACAATAATTTCTGCTTAAAGTTTTCTGTTAATACCCAACATTCAGATCCATATACTACTACTGGTCTGATTACCATATGATACAGCCTTTCTTTGGTTTTCCTAGTTATTAGTTTGCTTCGGAATATCTTTTTGTTTGCAAAGAAGGATCTATTGCCAGCTGCAATTCTTTCTTTTATTTCTTCTTCTATTAAGTTGTCTGCATTCATAATTGTTCTGAGATAATTGGCGGAGTTTACTTCTTCGATTTTCATTCCTTCTATTTCTATTTCCTTATTCTTCACGTTGGTTTGGTTGTTACCACACCTTGCATTAAAACTATATTTTGAAAAGAGTTACAGTAACAGATGGCTGATTGCAGTAGAGCAAGGACATACACACATAAATCATGTATGTGAATTTACATTGTTAATTGACTGGAGAGGTAATTGTATAAAAATAAATAAAATTTTCATCTACAAAAAAAGATAAAAGCTTTTGCTGAGATTCATTGTGTTTAACCATTGGTGAGATTAATTTATTTCCTTGGAATTTATGACTTCACTGGTGTTGAAAATGTTCACTTTTCAAAGAGTAATGTCACTCACAGTGTAATGTGTTTAGTTACTCAGGCAGTCTGTTTGTGCATGACACTGCTGTTTGGAATGCCACTCATATTTTGTATTCATAACAAGGATGTTACTGCAGTGTTGTGTGAAGTATATGTTAATTATCGTGTGTGTAGGTCAGACTTTATTAACTGAAGCCTTCATTTCACATATCCAAACACAGAATTACGTTCAAATGTACTGATAAACTGTGTGCTGTAATTTACACTCATAAACCCTTGTGAATGTGTTTATTGTATGATTTTTATATGAAATCAGTGATGTTTTGCTTCAGTAGTAGTTGTTCCATTTACCCAAAAATTGTCCTATAAAGATGAAATTTAACCTGAACTGTATATAAAGATTCAACACATAATGCACAATAAACACATTCTGTCAGTTAATGCTATGAAGGGAAATACTGATGGCTTGTTCAGGTATCCATACAAAACACACAAATGCAATAACGAGGATAGAATGTATAATTTTTTATGTTAAAAATTGCAGTACATAATCATTGGGTTTTAAAGGGTTTAGGAGCATCGAAGTGGCCTTTATACTAATCTGTAAATATAAAGAAATTAGGTTGTTGCAAATAAAATAATAAATGATGTATTGTTTTATATTATATTGTATTATATTGTACACCTATGACCTGCACCTGTTTCTATTAAAAGAATTATTAATTTTTATTGTTTAAATGACTTGCAATCATTTGTCAGCCATACACTATACAAGCAAGATGATCCTCCATGGTTTACCATGCTGAAATTGTAACCTGGCATGCTGTGTTATTTAAAAATTGCAATGTTTATAAAAATGTCCATTCTCTGTTCCATTCTCTAAATATGGCACTTCCTTTATTATGAATCTATATGCATGCCTGGTCATAGCTCAGCACTGAATTACATTCTGTGTAGATTGACATCTGAGGGATGTGGAAAAAATTAACAAGAATTTATTCTTGATTTTGGGGGACCACGGTAGCACAGTGGTTAAGGTGCTGTGCTGCAAATAGGAAGGTCGCTGGTTTGATCCCAGCTGTTGTCGTTGGATTTCTCATTGACATAAAATCCTTCCGTTCGCACTATGGCCCTGGGGTCGACTCAGCCTCTAACAGAAATGAGTACCAGGAGTATTTCTTGGGGATAAAGGCGGCCGGTGCGTAAGGCTGACAACCTTACCACCATCCTGTGCCGTTGTCACGAAATCAGGGAACCTTAACTTCCTGGAACTCTCTGGACGTGTCCAGGCCTGTAATGGGACTGCTTTACCTTTGCTTTACCTATTCTTGATTTTAAGCTTTTGCCGTGTTCTATATGTAATATGTTTTCTTTTGGGTAATTCCCCGGCGTCTGAGTTCTAATAGCCGACGTTTCGGAACACTGTATCGGTTCCATCTTCATAGGCAGGTGGATGAAGTACTTCATAGGCAGGTGGATGAAGTACTTCATCCACCTGCCTATGAAGATGGAACCGATACAGTGTTCCGAAACGTCGGCTATTAGAACTCAGACGCCGGGGAATTACCCAAAAGAAAACATATTACAACAAGAATTTAATCTATTCACTAATAATAAAAACACAGAGAGTTTCAAAATGCTTTCATACAGACTATGTCTATTTAATGATGAGTTGTGTCTTCCTTTGGCAGCCACATAACATGCAAATATCAACTTTATTATATACTCTGATCAAACATTATTATGGCTATTTCAATAATTATGACAATGCTGAACAGGCATGCAATGAAACATTAATAGTGTGGTGTATCAGAAATGCTAAAATAAAGTTGTGTGAAAATTGTTTTTAGTAAAAGATAGTGCAAAAATCATAGACTATCAAGTTAAGGTGTTAATTGATAATAAATTTGCCTTTGGGAACTGCAATATGCATCTATTAATAGAAAAATTGCGTCTGTACGTAGGAATTTCACTTACAAATACAGACGACTTTAGAACAGAAATATGAAATGTCATATTTTTCATTATTGCTCTGTCTCACAGAAAGTGTGTATTGGTCTTAGGTAACTTTTTTTTTGGTGGGGGGGTTATGATCTGGAAGTCCTACATCAAGATACTTGACTTTGAGTTTCATCTGAAGAGGTTAGCACTGCTGTCCTGCAACGTCAGTGGTGTAAAACAGATCTTTTAGCCAACGTGAAAAGTAAAGCTCAGCAACTGGGTGCTAATCTTTTGATTTCACTTATTGGGTGCCCAACAAATAAACCAAGCCAAACCAAACCAATAAGAAACTTCATATCAGCATATAATTTATTTTCCTTCTGTAAATCCATACAGGATTACATAATCCGTATGGATATGGAAATCGTCATATTTGTTGGGATTAAGGGGTGACATCAACACAAGTGTGTACAACAATCACATGGTTATTTAGTATAATAAATATAATAAAATAGGTCAATACGAATTGTTTTGTGTAATAAAATGTAATAAGGATAAAAATAAAAAGTGAAAATAAAAATAGTGGGGTAAGTTAGAAGCAATTTGAGGTACTATTTAAGTCGGATATTTTCCTTCTTTACAGATAGTGGTTAGATATATACTAACATATTTATAATACAGACTTTGTATGTATGTAAGAAACTTAAAATACGCTTGGCTGAAGGTAGGCAAAAGCTTTTCTTTTGTCACCCTAGTCAAAGTGAGATACATAACGTATTCCCGACCTTTTTGGTTCAAATGAATAATTAACACCTGTGGGCAACTCCCCCTTAGTACAAACGAATTTAACTATCGTGTTCATACCGCTGTACCTTCCGGGGAAACACTAACCTCACGTCGCGTGAGCTCACGTGACGTGGCACACATGCATATCTTCATGTCACGTTATCTCATGTGAGCTAGATCACACGCAGTTAGTAGAGATCTCAGCCAGGAAAGAGTCGTGGAGTGTTGCAGCTCAACTAGTTCATCGGCTTGTGTGGTGGATCTTGAAAATGTTTGTGCGATTCCAGCAACCGACTGTCCGGAGAAAAGTGTGGGTTCATGACACCAATACGAAACGGAAGGAGAAGGATGAATTTCATCATTTGGTTAAGGAACTTGAACATCCAAATCGCTATGAGATGTACTTTAGAATGACAAAGGAAGAATTTTATTTGTTTACGTGATATAAAAACCAGAAACACGCAGTTCCGACAAGCAATTAGTACGGAGGAAAAAATGGTTTTATGTTTAAGGTAAGTTATAAGGCAAATTACAAATACTTTTATTTTACAATAACAGTTTGAAAAAGTCAGGTTAACTGGAAAGTTGAATAAAAATTTAGTTAGTAATTAGTAGTTAAAAAGAATACCAAAGTCTTTTGACTCAACTTCACACTTTCTTCAATTTAATTCAAAATTAAATATTAATTTCTCTCATGAGAAGCACTGATGGCTATGCGAATGCCCGAGATATCTAGCAGGTCTTGTGGTGTGTTCCCTTTAGGCCCCAAGTATTCTCTGTCCATTGCAACGTTGCTTAAGGTTACGGCATAAGCCGAATTGAAAGATTAACGGGAGGTTGCTACAGAAGGAGTTGATCGCGGACGTTCTTCTTGTTCCTCTAATGCAATTCGAGCTTGGAGGACAGCCTGACTCAACTGCAATTTAATTTTTGCCTGTTCAAGAGAAGGAAGTTTCTTCGTCATTTTGGCCATAGTGAGGAAAAACATATCCGTCTCATCCATGTCCCGGATTGTCTTTTCCTCGTGTCTTCTTTGCCTAAGGTAGGAGTTCTCCTTCATGACGTTAACTATCTGCTGAATGGCGCTGTCCCTTCCTTGTTGCTTTCTTTTCGTAGGAAAGTAGCCTTCTGTATGTGAATCAACATGAGATGAAGTTTCTTCACGTGTAATGTTGCTCTGGCCTCCTGGTATTTCGAAGGTGTTCATTTCTGGCTCGTCCATCTCCTGTGCATCAATTTGTACGTCTTCCAGATTCTCTTCCTTCTGTACGTTGCACTGAGTATTTTTTGTGTAAAGTAAAGGTAGAAGAAAAGACATTTCCAGGTCGAACCTCCAAGGAACCATTTTTTTCGCTCCCTCGCCACTTTTTCTATTCCGGCGCCGATTCAAAGCGTTCAGAAAACATCGTCGTAACTTTTCCCAAGTGTCTTTTGCAGTTTCAGCTGAAACAACAAAAAATAACAGTAAACATTTATTTTTTTTAACACATACAAAACTAATTAAGTTATAATTTATTTTCAGGTTCCTGGCCACTGGCAACTCTTACCGAAACCTCGGATTCAGTTATCGTCTTGGAGTCAGTACAGTAGGACTGATAGTGAGGACTGTTTGTGAAGCTATATGGAGACGGTTGGGTACTCTTCTTATGCCGGAACCACCAGAAGACGTTTGGAAATCATCAGAAAGTAAATTCCGAGTTTTGTGGCACTTCCCAAACTGCCTTGCAGCTGTCGATGGGAAACACATCTCTATTCAGTGTCCGATAAATGGAGGCTCGTTATGTGTTAATTAGAAGGGGTTTCATTCAGCAATACTACTAGCACTAGTTGATGCTGAGTATAATTTCCTAGCCGTAGATGTAGGCTCACATGGGAAAAATAGTGATGGCAATGTCTTTTCTAAATAAGTGATGGGAAAAAACTAGAAACCGGAACACTTAACATTCCACCAAATACACCCTTGGTTGAAAATGCTCTTCGCATGCCAAATGTTATAGTTGGAGTTGAGGCGTTCCCCCTGAAAACATATTTACTTCGTCCATTCAGCAAACACCACTTAGGAGGAGACGAAAACAAGAAAATTTACAACTATCGATTGTTACGAGCTCGAAGGATGGTTAAGAATGCATTTCGTATTCTAGCTTCGCGTTGGAGAGTCTTCCGTCGGCCTTTGGAGGTACAACCTGAAACCCTTGACAAAGTGGTGCTAGCTTCTTGCTCCCTCCATAACATGCTCTGTAAAGAACGTAACCCGCCACATGAAACTGAGCTACTGTGTCCCAGAAATTCTGGCCTACGAAAATTGCAGCAACTTAGGAGAAATGCACCCCGTTAAGTAACAGATGTTCGAGATTACTTCAGAGATTATTTTAATTCTCCTGTTGGTTTAGTACCATGGCAACTAGCCGCGGTTCGCCTTGGAAGATTGCATTCGCCATGAAGAACAACATAAAATGCATGTACCTACGTTTGGGAAACTGTTTATACATAATGAATGGCGTACATGTCTAAACTCACTTTAAAAGTTTCCTTTAAATGAAACCGGAAATAAATATACACATGCAAGTAAATACATAAAACTTACGTTTTATGTTCAACTCCTTCCCTATCTCTTCCCATGCGTTGGCTCTCATACGCTGATCTCTATAATCTGGTGACTTGGTGTCATATAAAAAGGTCCGTAGGCGCACTTTTTCAATAAGCATTTCCTCCATTTCTGGAAACAGCTGGTAACAATATCTGAAGAGCACTCGATACGTAGATCACGTCTCCGCGAAATGTGAGAGGCGTGCTGGCGCGTGAGCCGACCAGAGTAAATGTAGTAATCTGTGAACCTGAGCGCCACGTGAAGTAAGCAGAGTGACCGTAGTGTGAATGTGCGCCATAGAATTCAATGTTACATCGCCTCTCACATCCCAACTGCACGCGTAACATCACATGAGCTCACGTGACGTGAGGATAGCGTGTCCCCGGCTTTACGTTAGTACTTATCATCGTTCATTCCGTTATTTAGTACATGATCTGTGGAACTTACGTTGTTTAATATGTGACTTAGATTCTAGACCTGATCAAGTGACAAGGTGATTCTAATCCGTGGATCTGTGTGCGCTGAAGTTTGTTTATGAGTACGGGCAGAGGCGTCCAATGTTTTATCGAGGTGAATTTGATTTTGAGACAGAAAGCCGTACATTTAGGTCCTGTGATATAAAGGAAATATGTCGGCTCCGTATGTATTGGGAGAATACGTTGCTGCAACTGTTTGGAAACTCGGAAAACTTACGTGACAAAATTCACGCCTTCTGTATTTTAACAGAGGTTAGTAATTGTATGTCCCGTATGACCAGTATTTTTTTCCCCCCAGCAGAAGTGATGTTACGGTGCTTTTATTAACTTGTGAGTGTACTGGCATGTGTGCATATTTAAGGTGTCGACTGTTTGGTAAAGGAAGTATGATAATTTCTCTTGTTGGACAGCAGCTGCTGTCCATTGATTTGTTATAATAATGCCATAGATCAATGACATGTTTCACACCCAATGCCCTTCATGTGTACTTTTATGGATCGATGAAATGTATCTCTTGTATCTGAATCTATTGCTGTCCAACCATGTAGTGTGATAGAATGGTGATGATGAGGATAATGACTGAGTATCCAATTACATTATCAATGAAGATACAGGTCTTCTGGTATGTGATGCTGTGTCGTTGGGTGAGCAGTTCCTGATGTTTCAAAGGATCATATTGCCTTCATTGTCAAGTTCAAGCAAATTGAGAACCCTGCATGAGGAAATTATCTGCTGTTTTCTTAATCCCAAAAACAGTGTTTTGTGACTTCAACCAGTGTGCACTTTGAACTTAAGTCTCTGGTTGGACTTTTAACTTCTCAGTAAAGCCCACATTCCTACTTCTTAGGCCTGAGGTTTTTATGGCTGTTCTTCAGTGCCTGGAATCAGCTTGTGGGAATAACGTGTGGAAGAATAAGATATTCCACCATTTTGGAAGATTTTAGGGTTTCCCAAATAATATGTAATTTGTAATTTTGTTTAGTGCTGGAGATGGCCTGCTAATCTTCCATGTTTGCTGTAACTTTATGCCTTAATGTGATGAGTCTCATGCAGCTGTGAGGCATTACCTGAGCAGTCAGCATTTAGAGGACGCAACAGATTGCCTAATATCTGAAGTGTGGTGCAGTTGACTTAAACCAGTGTTTCTCAAACTGGGTTCCAGGGAACCTCAGGGTTCCACATAGGGGGTGTTAGGGATCCCGAAAGATGAAAATGTGTTAGGGCAGAGGGGTTATTGGCTGTTTTAAATTTTATCTACAAATCAAAATTTGTGTGGTGTTATTCATCAGTTATAATTCCATCACTGTTATCATGCAGACAATCAATCACTGCTTCAGTCCAGATGCTTCCTGATTATGTAGTCAAGTCAGTCAGCAGCTCGCCAAAGACAGAGTCAATGTGTCAGCAAAACATCAGGTTATCGATCAGTTTGAGGTTATCAACTGACGTTTTGCATGTAATGCACATAAAAGATCAACAAATACCGGTATTTCATTTTATATTTGACTTGTTGTGGACAGGTAGGGGTTCCTCAGTAAGTTCTGTAGCTTTTGTAATATTCCGTGAGTTAAAATAGATTGAGAAGCATAGAATTAATGCATTATCTCTGTCACTTTATGTACTATATGTCACACAATCGCTGATGTATATTAAACAGTATAGTTAGTACACCACAGCGTTCGATGGCTGAATGTGGAATGGGAGAGGACAGTTTAAAGATTCAAACCTGCACTACAAAGTCTGAAATGGCATGAAGAGTGTTTGTATAAGAAGTGTATTTACGAAGGAAGACTGGTGATGTTTATGAACAGCATAGATAATTTACTTTAGTAATTATATCAACCAAAAAATGTACTCAATATTATACAACAGAATCAAATACAAAACATAGTTAAGTTGGAAATCTGGAATAATATGCACTTTTTTCTCTCCAATAATTGCCATCTATTGAGATGTGACACTGTGTAATTTGGTATAGAGGTACCAGCATATTGGAGGAACATGCTGTTGCCTTCATCTTCTGTACTGAAGATGGACGCAGCATTTTCGCCCAGAACATCAATACCTGTCTACAAAACTGTACAGTATTAAATTCCAGACTACTCTAAACTATATAAACAAAACGCAAAATTTTGATGTGCTTGTTGGTTTCCAGAATAAAATCCTACATGTGATACTGTGCTGTGCACACTTAGTGTAATGGTTTTTCATTTTATGCTGTATCGTTTACAATTTTATTAACATATTTCTTATGTCATTCAGGATCCAAAAGGGTACAGATCTCTAGGTGAACCAAGGATGAAGGGACATGGGTTTTGTAGTGTTGTTTCCATCACCCCTCAGTGTTTTGGAAGCCTTGTTTTGTGGGGAGGTGCAAACAAAGACCTATCAAGGTAGGTTGTTCATCAGTCACCTTCATTCTTGTAAATTGAAAATGTAAATTATGAGTATCCTACAATTCTTTAACCTTTTGGCGCCGGAATTATTTTTTTAATTTTAGCACACCCTGTATATAAAATGTGAATAATACAGGAACCAAATATGTTAGAATTATGAAACAAACTGCATTTTGAAGAGAAAAAA
>Ga0136643_10000793_pt1 | contig 36369 bp, 33 predicted proteins | sample TergutLab28metaG_FD_96883 | JGI IMG/M metagenome (GOLD analysis project Ga0136643, IMG submission 96883) | Labiotermes labralis P1 segment gut microbial communities from Petit-Saut dam, French Guiana - Lab288 P1 (version 3) (version 3) | ecosystem: Host-associated > Arthropoda: Insects >...
AAATTTTTTTTAAAATCATATTTGCCACCAAACCCTTAATTAAACCTAATTCCTTAATCAAATATTTTTTATCATGTTTTATACTATATGTTTCTTTATTTGTACAAGCCGCTATTCCTACAACTTCATTGTCGATTATGCAAACATAAAAATCATCAACTACAAACATATGTGTAAAAGCTTTAACCAATTTTTCTGGGTTCTTTGAAATGGCATCCATATCCTTCCCAAATGCTTCCACATACAATTTAGAGATTTTTTCTTGAATATTGCCATTTACATCTTTTGCAGATTTTATTTCCATTATTCTTTCTTCTTGACTTAAAATTACACTTTTTGAAGTATTATGTCAATAATCAATTTTTCAACTTAGCCCGTATTTCACATAACGTATTTTATATGACGTTCCAGCCCACCTTATAAAGCAAACCGCAGGTTTGCGGTGGGCTGGAATGTGGCGGAGACAAAATCCCACAAAGGCGAAGCCGACTGGGATTTTTCGGAGCCTAGCCGCCTCAAGCGGCGTACATATACAATCCTGTTTGGTTATACGACGTTTGCGCTATTAGATATTATTTTTATTCTACTTCATAAAAATTTTATTTCTTGTTTGATCATAACGAACTATACTCGTTGCAATACCGATAAATTCAAATGCGGCTTGCCCTGTATCACAAAAACGTACCAAAATACGCTTGTTTTTCAGATTCAAGCCATTTCCTGGAGGGCAATTTTCTGATCCAGGTACAAGATCTTTGCTGTCTTTCGGCTGATACACAATGCCATCACGATGCAGTTCGTTACTATAATTTTCATTGTTGATTGTAAAAAACATATAGTCTCCGACAGTGCCTTTATGTAAATCTTGAGGTTTGATACCTAGTTCTTTTCTGGTAAACAATTGTCCTATTTGATTGGGTTTTATTTCCTTTATTGACCCATCTGGTTCAGGTACTAATTTTGCCATTTCTCACCTCAAAATTCCCCATTGTAGCCCAATTCAATAAGCCGCTGGCGCGTTCTTAAAGGCAGTTTTTGGGAACCGCGGAAAGTACTATGATTTTCTGCTGCATACCATCCATTATAATAAACATGAACTTCGTCACTAAATGATGCACTAATTGATCTAGGATCAAGTGGCCTAAACGCTTCTATATTTCGAATTGCTTCTTCCATAGTGTAAAACCATCTCCAAACGCCATTAGTATATACACTATAAATTTCTCTTGCTACTAACAATGGTACTTCTCTAGATCTTTCCCTATATTCCACAAAAATAATTTCTGTCAGGCTATCAGGAATTATCAAATCTACAAGCTCAGGCATAGATAAACTACGAGAGGTCATGTACTTGAGGTTTCTGGGTAAATTCATTTTTTTCAATGCAGGTCTGGAGCTATAGAGACGAGGAATAATTTCCATATTATCCGGAAAAACTATTTCCTCTAAAAAAATACAATTAGAAAAAATATCCGTCCAGCCACTTCTATGCATGCCATCCTCCACGCTAAGGCGTTCAATACTACTTGGAATAACAATTTTTCTCAAATTAGTATTTGCAAACACACCGGTTCCAATTCTGGTAACACTGTTGGGTATGTTGAAGCTAGTTATCGCGGTATTGGCAAACGCATTGTTGCCTATACTTGTTACTGTGTTAGGAATTGTAATAGAGGTTATTCCTGCTTTTGCATTTCGAACTCGCTCAAAGTCTGCTGTTGCAAAGTTAATTATTATACTATTGCCGTTAAAAGCATTATTGTCAATTCCTGTTACAGGCACGCCGTCAATTCTAGCAGGGACATTTATTCGCTGAGGTCCTCCTGTTACACCTGTAATAATAACGCCGTTTCCTGCTTGATTTAACCTAAATGTAAAATCAGATGCGTTGCTTGCCCGTCCGGTAAGGCTAAGTACACTTGGGTCGTTTCTTGTACTCCTTGTGTTTTTATTTTCGCCGGAAGGGGTGATTACAGCTACCAGTAAAAGCGCGGCAAGACCCAGAGCGATATAATTGCTTAGGGCGATGATGGTTACCAGAAATGGCACTTTGCAGATTGCTCCGGCGGGAATGTGTTTTTCCGCAAGACCCTTAAATGGCAGTTTGCCAATCAGCGTGTTGGATTTCTGCAAAACCCCTTTCAATAATTCTAAAACCTTTTCCATAATGTTCACTCCTTAATTGTATTAATTTTCCACTTTGTAGTTATAAAAAGCCGTTTTTCGGCATTCTTCCATAAAAATTGAGAAAAATATATTGTTTAATTGAATATATGCTATTAGATAGTTGACATGCTGAAAAGAAAAATCACAATTGATTGATTGAACCGGATACCAAGAATGGGTTTTTTTTTTTGGGCTGTAATTCCAATCATTGTTGCCATTTTGCCATTTTTCATATTTTTGCACAAGTGGTTTAGGCAATTTTGCGCTGTTTTTGGGATAAATTCTTTATTATAATGAGCATTAGCCTATTTTACCATTATTTTGGATAATTCGCCGAAGGCGTCTTAATTTATTTTCTTCTTTTTGCCTTATTCCGTGTAAATTTCATACTCTAAGGATGGTGTTTGCGTAGGATAATGCGAGATAAAAATATTTTTTATTTTTTACATTTAAAGCAATTTATTTCCATAAATTTTGCGCAAATGTCGTATAACGTTTAAGATAAATGACATTTTGCTAACCCGAATAAGGGCTTGCGTAGCAAGACCAGGGTTAGCAAAATGTGCTGGAGCAAAATGCTGCAGAGGGATGAAAGCCCGAACAGTATTTTGCGGAAGCCAAGCAGCCCGATAGGGCTGCGCAGCTTTTATCGTGTGTTAGGCGACGGTTGTGTCAACACATACATATAACTGCAACTTCAAATACTTTACAAAACAATCTTGCAAATTTCTGTCCTGATAATATAATATTATATATCCTGAATATTATTTTTGCTAATCATCAAAGCCGATATCAAAAATCAATGACATTTCTTGAAAAAAGAATATTGACAAGTATTGCCCCTTCATTGTTACGTCGCGGAGCATTTATATGTCCGAAAAGATTTAATCCACCCCATTTATAAGCCTGACCCATACTCGTTTCGGTAATAAAGGAGGCTCCCAAATGTTCTTCCATGAAAAAATATAGTCGCGACAAAAACGAACTTGCTTCAGAAATTTGGTTAAACTGTACTGATATAGCACCCATTTCAACAATCCCATTCCTATTAGTATGTAGCATCGTTATACCTAAGTCATTAATACCATTACCTACTGCATACGCATTTTCTCCCATAGGGTGAAATCCTTCTGGTACATTGCTACCTATTGCATTATCTATAGTAATTGAAGCCTGTAGAATTAGTATAAATTCTATCATATGTTCGGCTGGCAACTCTTCCAAGCCTTGGGTAAAAGCAAAATTAACAAACCATAACAATAAAACAGAAAATAATATTTTTTTCATCATCACCTCCAAACAAAAATAGTCTTATAGTTACAACGAAGCTAAACCGTAACGTAACAACAGGTAAAATCCTTCCGCCTTGTTTCCAAAACCCAAATATTACCTTAATTAATCCCAATTACGGTTTTAAGTTTTTTTCCTTTTAATAATTTTATACACAACTTAAATGTTCTGCAACTGTCGCCTAACGAAGTTGTGATAAAAAAGATGCGGAGCTGGTATACTAAGTAAAGTTTGAAAAGAACGATGCTGGTTGTATCTAAAACTGAGGCAAATCATTGACCTCGTGCTAACGAATAACAACCAGCACCGCATCGCCTTTTGGGGAACGGTCTCAATCAAATCATTACCCCGTATAGACGTTTGGTAGTATACCGCTTTTCTTTTCAATTTACAATTCTTTATCTGGAGGTAATTATGAAGTATGTTGGTATCGACCTTCACACTAATCGTTTTACTTGTTGTTATCTTTCTGATAACCCAAAGGAAAAACTAACAGAAACTTTTGATCTTGATCCGCAGGGATTAAGAAAGTTTTATTCAACGATTGATAAAGATACTTATGTTCTCGTTGAAGCCACTGTTAACACTTTTTCTTTCGTAGCGCTATTTAAGGATTTGGTAAGGGAAGTAATTGTCGCGAATACTTATCAGCTTAAAGCTGTCGGTATTCCAGGAAAAAAGACAGATAAACTTGACGCTTATAAGCTAGCGGAAAAACTTAAAGCACAGATTATTTCAGGTGTAAAGCAAATAGTACCGGTAACTATCCCTCCAAAGGAAATCAGGGATCTTCGATCACTTTTTGCTACATATCGTAGTTTAAGAAAGGAAATAGGGCAAATAAAGAACCGTATTCACTCACTTTTAAAGGAAAATCTCTATCCATTCACAAAGGAATATATTTTTGGAAAAAAAACCCGAGCAGGGATAAGAAATATTTCCTGTGACTATTTATTATCTTTTCAGATCAATCTGCTTATGGATACTTTGGAGCATTTAGAAGAAACTTTTGACAAGCTTGTTGTTGAAATAAAGAAAAGTGGAGCTTTATTTATGCCTCAAATTGAAATCTTAACCAGTATGACAGGAGTTTCCGTTATTACAGCCATAGCGATTATCGCAGATGTTATTGACGCTTCCAGGTTTAGAAACTCAAAACATTTTGCTTCATATTTACGGAGTACTCCAAGAGTTGAAAGCTCAAATAACAAGGTCATTATAAAAAGCACAACAAAAGCTGGCAGGAAACTTTCTATAACATTATTATCTCAATCACTGAATCATTTTCGGGATAATAATAAAATGTTAACCCAATTTTACGAGAAAGCAAGTGGTTATAAGAAGAAGGGGGTAATAAGGATGGCTCTATGCAGGAGGGTTATAACACAAATATATCAAATGCTGAAAAAGCAGGAATATCATTATTGCCGGAATCCTGTGTTACATGAGAAGAAAATGGTCGAGTATAAAAAGTTCTTAAAAGAAAAAAATATTCAAATTGCTGCTTGACTTTTCTCATAGACGTATTATATGCGTCAGAGTTGTCGCATATATAATGTATTGTGTCGTAAAAGCGTCAGTTTATTCAGCCTCGCAGAAAGTGTCCAAGGGGCTAATAATATTGGAGATTTTATGGCTGGCTACATGGGTGTAGCGTTCGGCTGCTCGGATTGAATGATGTCCCAAGAAGGTTTTTAATAAAATGGATGTCAGTACCGTTTTCAAGCAAGTGGGTTGCAAATGTGTGGCGAAGACTGTGAATTGAAGCTTTCTCGCCGAATTTTATCAAATATTTTCCCCCATCAAATTGAAGTAAAAGACCATTTGCTGAGTTAATAAAAGCAGGAAAAGAAATTGCGTTATATCTGCGCTATATCTATACCTCTTGACACTACATAAGTATTTATGTATCCTAAAATAAGGGAAATTCAGATGCCCAAACGATATACCAGTTCCGAACTTGTAAAGATGGTTGAAAATGACGGATGGATTCTTGATAGAGTGAATGGAAGTCATCACCACTTTAGGCATCCATTCAAGAAGGGCATTGTTACAATTCCTCATCCAGTAAAGGATATTGACCCCAAGACTGCGAGTAGTATAAAGCGACAAGCGAGTCTAAGGGAAGCATGAGGTAAAAGTTGATGAAACATTATATAGCGTTTATAAGTATTGATGGGCCGGCTTTTAGTGTCGTGTTTCCAGACTTTCCAGGTTGTATATCTGCCGGAAAGAATTTCGAAGATGCTATACGGATGGCGCATGAGGCATTGTCAGGTCATGTTGAGTGTATGAAGGATTCCAAACTAAAAATTCCACAACCAAGCAGTTTGGCGCAAATCAAAAAGAGTTGGTCTGACTGGAAGGAGTGGAAGAAAAGCGAATATACAACAGCGCTTATTGCTCTTGTTCCAAGTCATGAGACCAGGAAATATACTATCTCGATGGATTCATCTCTTATGGCTCGAATAGATGCGGTTACCAAAAACCGATCAGCATTTCTTGCACGAGCAGCGGAAGAAATTTTAGGGACCCGTGCAGGGGCTGGTTCTTAATGATCATCAGTGTGTTGTAAATTTTTCAACAAAACTAAACAGCTTTCATAATTACTTTCTATAATATAGAACAGTATTTCTTTAAATATAACTACCACTTTTTATTTCTCATTCAGTTTTTTTATTTCTATCATCACCAAATTGAAGCAAAAGAATATTCAGTGAGTTAATAGAAGTATATGAAAAGATTATTGATAAAAAAAATAAGCATAGTAATTTTTAGTTTTATAGTATCCCCTTTGTTTGCGCTGGAAATACATATAGCTCCAATCAGTTTTATAGACACTATTGAAGAGCGGGTATTTTCGCGAAGGGAGATTGCAAGGGAGATAGCCAGCGGAACAGAAAAATACTTGGAAGGCAAAAATGTTTTTTTCCGGGAGATAAGAAATCAAGAGGTAAATGCGCCTGTGTCGGTGATAGATGCTATAAATGTGGGCGGAAAAGAAAGGGTAGAGTATCTCTTATATGGTTTTATTGAAAAGAGAGCGCATACCTACAGGGCAGAAGTAAAGCTTCTTGATTTTGAAAATCGAAGAATAAGAAAAATATTTTATTCATCTGATGATATAGAAAATTATGAAAGACTTATAAAAGACCTAAGTTATAAAATCGTATCTTACTTTGATAGTGTGTTTGCGTTTGGGATAGCAGCGGAAGAGCCAGGCCGGCTAATGCTTTCAATACCGCTTTCTTTTGGATATTGGAATTGCCTGAATCCAGAATGGATGAATGCAGTAATCGGAACAGGCGCAGTTTCAACAGGAATTAATTTAATTACAAATGACAGAAGGTTCTCCAACTTAAAACAGAGAGCTTATTTGTCATGGAACCTGAATATTGAGTATCGGTATGGGATCGGAAAAGAAGATGTTGAATTAGAAGATGTGCATATTGCAAGTCTGAGTTTTCCAATAAGAGTACACATAGAGAGCTTGTCGAGGGAAGGAGGATTTTTTTTTGGTGTTGGTCTTCAATATGAATTTTATATAGCGAATATAGAAGAAACATATGCAGAGGCTAATAGGTTTTTATACACGCATATGGGAGTTCTGGGGACATTTGGTTATCAGAGAAGAATTAGTAAAAGAATGAGAATGGCGTTTGACAATATCGTAGACGTAGGATTTCGTGAACATCCAATGATAAGTTATTCGCCAAGAATTAGGATGCTTTACTGCATCTACGCAAAGGAGAGAACAGATAAATGGAGATAAGGGTTGTATTATTTATTGTAACAGCGCTATTAGTAGGGTGCGATACATCGATCCATGAAGTGCTGGGTCGTGGCAAGAGCGATCCGTTTGTGGAAGCGCCGACAGTAATCTCTTTTGTAAAAGAGCACACAATCCATGTTTCATGGACAGAAGATAAAATGGCTGATTTGTATATTCTTGAAAGAGCAGAGGATAGCGCAACTGATTTATTGTTTAAAGAAATCTATCGAGGCAAAGAGCTTTCATATATTGATACAGATGTAGAAGAAGAAAAACTTTATCTCTACCGGTTATATAAGCAGCGGGGCAATAAAAGCGGCTGGATTTCGAATGCGGTTTTGGGAGTAGGCTCATCAGTACGTATGGATGAGCATGAGCCAAATGACAGAGAAGAAGATGCAACCTGGATAGGGCCAATGAGAATATCAAATCTCTTCTATTATAAGGCGCGTTGTGGGCAGGTGGTATCAGATGAGGATTGGTATTATGTAAAAGTGCCATCTTACACGATAGCAACAATAGTGCTGGAAGATTATCAAGTAGCAGCAGCGGGAATAGCCACACATTTTAAAATGATTATAAAAGGAAGAGGCCCTGCAATGCAGGTTACAAACAATGTTGGGATAGATTTAATAAATCCTGATAATGAGGAGAAGAAAATTTATTTTAAGATAATAGCAGATGAATCAAGATTTGTAACATCTCCTGGCCAATCTGGTGGCGCTGTTGTTCAGTATGCTATCTATGTATTGCAGATGTCCAGGTTGTAGAAGAGTTGTAGAAAAATGGAGCATATTGATAAAATTATAAACTTGCAAAATTTAAGTATAGTGCTGATCTCTATTGCTATAGGTATGATAGATATAAAAACCTATCGCATACCAGATGTGCTGTTGCTTGTTTTGTTTGTTATATTAGTGTTTTTTGATTTTCTCAAGGGGCATAATTTTGTATTGCTTAATTTATTTTCGGGCGCAGTAATTTTTACGATATTCTTTGTTATTTATTATTTTGTTGGGCGCATGGGGTTTGGTGATGTTAAGTATGTAGCAGTGCTTTCTTATGGGCTTGGATTTAAAGGAGTATATGTTGCAGTTGTTATTGCAACTGTAAGTTGTTTATTATTATTTCTTATTGGATACTTCTTTCTGGATTGGACCAGAAAAACAAAACTCCCTTTTGCCCCTTTTTTATCTGCAGGCGCGATTTCATCAATAATAATTTTCGGGAGTATTTAATTTATGAAAAGATATTTATTCAAGATAACAGTTTTTCTATTTTTTATAATTACTGCTACGTCGCTGCATGCTCAGCAAATAAGAAAAATAGAATTTCGTAATCAGAGGATAACAGATATCTTAATGGTATTGGCTGATATGGGCGGCCGTTCAATAATTGTAGATGATACAGTAACAGGGACAGCTACTTTTTATTTTAGTGATTCTGAATTTGAAGAAGCGCTGCGTCAGTTTCTTGAAGCTTGTCATTTGTTTTACAGAAAGATAGATAATAATTATTTTATCTCCAGAGTGCTGGTAGATTATGTGCCTGATACAAGCGTGTTAAATGTTTTTGCAGAAGATGCAAGTATTGAATCCATAGTAAGAAGTCTTTCAAGAGAAACGCAGCGTACGATTATATATGATGCTCTTCCAAGAGAAACTATTTCGCTTCATTCATTAAATACTTCTGTGCCAGAGATTCTTGAGATATTAATAAGAAGGCATCCGGATTACTCAGTTGAATATTCAAACAACAGTTATTATATAAGAAGGGCTACTGCTGCTAGTGGAAGCTCGAACACAAGACTTGCAAGCAATGCGATTACGCGCAGAGATGATTTATATTCCATGAATATTCCACGGGGTTCTTTTTCCGCAATCATTGCGCAATTATTCAGAACAGCAGACAAAGAGTATTCTATGCTTCAGCGTACAGATGTGAATCTTGAGAATTTATATTTTGTAGATCGAACATTTGAGCAATTGCTCCGCTTGGTTTTGGAGCAGGGTAGCTCTGATTATTTTGAAAGAGATGATATTTATTATATTTTTGAGATTCAACGCAGAGATGTTTTAAAAAAATTTAAAGAGACAACAATTGTACAACTGATGCATATACCGGTTACAGATGTAGGAGCTTTGCTGCCGAATGAACTTGGCGCTTCATCGTTTATAAAATATAATAACAGAACTAACAGTGTGTATCTTACAGGAAGCGTTGATGAGATAAGTCCTATAATAGAATTTTTAATTCTGATAGATGTGACAGTAGAGGGCAGGTTTTATAACAGGTTTGAATTAAAACATCTTAATGTAAAAGATTTTATTGCGCTTCTTCCAAGAGAACTTGCAACAGTCTCGCCGCTAATAATTCCGCAAACAAATGCATTTATAGCGCAGGTAAGTGAAGATATAAAATCGCAGATGGAAGATTATATAAGTCTGGTGGATAAGCGGCCAAAGGCTTTGCCAATCAATCTGCGATATATAAAAAGTGAAGAGCTCCTTAGGTTTTTGCCGCCATCAGTCTCGCGAGAAGAAATAGTAGTGAGCGCAGATCCTACACTTGTTTTTTTTACAGGCGCAGAAGAGAGAAAAAAATATTTTCTTGCTGACTTAAAACTTATTGATCAACCTAAGCCGCAGATACGGTATCAGCTACTTATAATTCAATATCAAAAAAGCAGCAGTCTCTCGCGAGGAAGTTCAGTAAGTTATGGACACTCAGACCTTGATCCGCAAAGAACTTTATCCGGCGCTTTTTCAAATCTGCTTAATATAAATTTTGATATAGTCTCTGAGTTTGGATATCAGCTTGCGCTCCAATTAAATATGCAGATAGGGGAGGACAAGGCAAGGGTGCTTGCAGACACAACACTAAATGGAATATCTGGTCAGGATATAAGATTTGAAAATAAAAATACTTTTAGGTATCGCGATGTTGCGCTTGACCCTGAAACAGGTCGGCCCTTATACACAGGAATTACAAGAGAGATTACGTCTGGTTTATTTTTAAATATCAATGGCTGGGTATCTGGCGACGGCATGATAACAATGTCTGTAAGGGCAGATATTTCCAAACAAGCAGACACTGGCCATGTTGCAACCACAGCAATGAATCCGCCTCCGACATCTGAACGTGTTGTAAATACACAAGTCAGAACAAGAACCGGAACACCAATAATTATTGGAGGACTCTTACAGGTAGAAAAAATAGAAACAGTTTACAAGTTTCCTGTATTAGGTTCTGTGCCGCTTGTTGGAAGAATGTTTCGCAACACAACTGTTTCTGATGAGACAACTGAAATGGTTATTTATATTGTCCCTTTTATTCAGCGCCGTGTTGATAGTTTTTTTAATTTTGAAAGAAGAAAAGAAGAATATTATAACCGATATATCTTGAGAAAAATTTAATTGCAGAAGATTTAATTATGAAAAGAGAATTTATATCTTTAAAAGAAAATATTTTTAATTTTGCTGAAAGTAATCAATATCCCAGAGAGTTCATAAGTAATACAGGTGCAATAAAAATATCTGAAGATGAAGTTCAAGTTTGTGTTGCTGTTGTTGAGGGAAGCAACCAAAGTGCGTATGATTATATAGAAGGATTTCATTTACCAAAGAAAATCAAGTTTTATAATATCACTAAATCTGATTTTGCAGCGTTCATAGGCAATACAACAAATGTTGTTGCAAAGGAGAGCGTTAGGGTAAAAACAGATAGATTTAATCTTGATGATATTGCGCACGATGCTCCAATAGTAAATATTATTAATTCTATTTGCATAGAAGCGATTCGCCTTAATGCATCAGATATTCATATAGAATGTCAAAATAATTATATGCGGATCCGCTACAGAATAGATGGGATTTTAAAGACGATAAAAAAAATGGATGCTGATCTTTTTTATTCAATATCAAACCGAATAAAAATAATGGCGAACATGAATACAATGGAGCAGCGTCTTCCACAAGATGGACGACTTACCGTATCGGTTGAAGAAATTACAGTTGACCTGCGCGTCTCAACAGTTCCAACAACAAGAGGTGAGTCAATAGTCCTAAGACTTTTTAATAAATCAACAGGGATATTATCACTGGATGAAATAGGATTTTGCAAAACTGATCTTGATAAAATAAAAAAGTATACAAAATATCCGCATGGTCTTATTTTACTTACAGGTCCTACTGGTAGCGGAAAATCAACAACACTTCATGCGCTTATAGGGACAATGCCTTCCGAAGAATTAAAAATAATTACAATAGAAGATCCTGTTGAACAAATAATACCTGGAGTAAATCAGGTTCAGATCAACGAAGAGATCAATTTAACTTTTGACGGAATGTTAAGAAGAGTTTTGAGGCAAGATCCGAATGTAATAATGGTTGGAGAAATAAGAGATACTGTTACAGCAGAGCTTGCGCTTCGCTCATCGCTGACAGGGCATTTGATACTTTCCACACTTCACACGAATGACAGCATCTCTGTCATAAGCAGGCTTTGCGATATGGGCCTTGAACCATATTTAATTGCAGCAGTGCTTCGGTGTTCTGTTGCGCAGCGTCTTGTAAGAAAACTTTGTGTAAAATGTATAAAGCAACACAAAGCTTCCTGGAAACTTGCGCAGCTGTACAAGAAATATAAAATTAAAAGCGATGTTATGTTTGTTGCTGCAGGTTGTCATGAATGTAATCACACAGGATATAAAGGGAGAACAATAGTAGCAGAAATATTTGAGGTTGATGAAGAAATAGAAAGAATGATATCGCAACAGCAGTCAATAGCAGAAATAAAAAAGTATGCAAACAAAAATGGTATGCAGCTTATTGCCTGTGATGCGCTTGCAAAAGTTTCAGGCGGCATAACCTCTTTTGAAGAAGTTGAACGGGAGGTTTTGTTTTAATGCCATTCTATAAATGTGTTGTGATAAATAGTGCTGGAAGAAAAAATGAAATCATAAAAGAAGTTTCTTGTGAGAATGAACTTATATCATCTTTTGGAAACCTTAATAGTTTTCTTGTTTCTTTTGACTTGGTCAATAAAAAAGAAATTTATAATACCAGAAAACATTTTAATCATGAAGTGATAAGCGCTTTTACAGATATAATGTCATCTTTATTAAACGCTGGCTTAAATCTCCAGAGTTCTTTGGAGCTGTGCGCAGCAATAACAAATAATTCCAAAGTAAAAAAATTATCTCTGAGCCTTATTGAAGGGATGAAGCGCGGCGATTCTTTTTATTCAGTATTGAAAATATATTCATCATCTTTTTCTCCGCTTTACCAGGCTTTAGTGAAACTTGGTGAGCAAACAGGTTCTGTTGGAAAAGTTTTCGAACGCATGAGTGGTTATCTGCAATCCAATAAAACTGTAAAAGATAAAATAATAAATGCGCTTATGTATCCTTCCATAGTATTGTTTGCTGCGATAACAGGATGCTTTGGAATTGTTTTATATATTCTTCCGAAGATGAGCAATATTTTTTTGGCTTTTGACCCAGGGGGGAGTAATGTTTATGCAGAAGTAGAGAGCATATATAATTCTTTGTGGATATTTATTTGGCTCTTTATGATGTTCGCAGTTAGTGTAGTTGTAGCGGTTATCTTATATAAAACGAGTGAAAAATTTGCTGCGCTCTTTGATAATTTTATTTTGAAACTACCAGGCATAGGAGCTTTTATTTCTTCGGTGCAAACACTTAACTTTGCTTTTGCAATGGAGATGCTTACTTCATCAGGTATTACAGTAAATAAGGCATTGCAGGAAGCTGTGATAGTTGTGAGCAACAGGAGATTTAAAAAATCAATAACAACTATAAATGAAGAACTGATGAGGGGTGATGCTTTGTCTGAAGCTTTTCTTAAGTGCAAAGAATTTCCAAGTTATGTTGGTACATGGATAGCAGTAGGTGAGCGCACTGGAAAAGTCTCGGATATTTTTGCGCAGATAAGAACCTATTTTCAAAATTCAATTAATAATTCTACGCAAAAACTTATGAACATGATTGAGCCTGTGTTGATACTGGTTATTGGAATAATAATATTTATTTTGATTATACAGTTTGTTTTGCCTGTGTTTGCATTATATGGGAAGGTGTTATGAGAAAAATTAATTTGCGTTCAGATGGCGGCTGGACATTTATGGAAACGCTTGTGGCAATAGCTATAGTTTTGGTATTGACTTCATCAGTTGGTTTTGTTGCAATACAAAACCTTGACAAAGCAAGGCGGGCAACTGCAAGGAGTCAGATAGATTCTTTTTCTGTAGCTCTTGAATCTTTTTATATTGACTGTGGTCGCTATCCAACGACTGAGCAGGGGCTTTCTGCATTGTGGCAGAGACCTGTTGTTGAACCTGTAAGTCCTTTCTGGAATGGCCCGTATATATTAAGGCCTATCCCGAAAGATCCTTGGGGAAATGAATATGAGTATAGGGTTCCAGGCCCTTACGGACTCCCTTATGGTATACGCTCATTTGCTGCTGATGGCAGGGAAGGGGGAGACGGTAAAGATGCTGATATTACTTCGTGGGAAAATTAATGCTGATGGAGAAGAGGGGTTTGTACTTCTTCGTGGATTGATCGCCATGTTTATTATTCTGATTTGTTTTAGTGGAATACTTTTTTCATTAGCAACAATATCGCGCGGCAGTTCTATGTTCATGGAAAAAGTTTATGCAGAAATTAATCAGCGCAATGAAGATGCAATAAGGGCTTTAAGGTTTGAAAAATTATGAAAAAAACGCAATAGTGGCTGCGCCATGGATGGCAGCGTCTCGCGTGGCGACACGGATGTCGCTTTTCTCACGCGAGTCAGGATTCACGATGATAGAGTGTCTTGTTGCAATTGTAATCACTATGGTCATGGCAGGGACAATAGTGATAATAGTCTCAAGTTCTTTTAGTGGAGCAAGCAGCATTAGCATCTCAATGGCTAATACGCGAGAGTTATTGTATATCGACAGACAAATCAAAGAAAAAGCTGCAGACTTATATGTGCCGCACTGGGCATCGATGGAAATAGCTGCAAATAATTTTGTTGACCAACTTTGGGCATCTGATATTGGAAAGCATATAGAATCAGTAAAACTAATTTACAATTCAGAAGGATTGATAAGGGGCATTGAAGTTCGATACTCAATAGAGAATAACACTTTTACAACTGTAGCTCTTTTTTCAAGCAAGTCTCTGGTTTCTGGCAGAGCAAATTTTTTATTCTGGGGATAGATAATGTATCAAAAAGAAGATGGGTGGATAAGCGCTGCCTCAATGTTGTTTCTCTTACTCATAACAGCCATGGTGTCAGGTCTTGCGCTTATAGTAACTACAAGCAATATTTATTTTAGAACAAATCAAAGTGATCACAAAATAAAAAAAGAAGCAGATGTTTTGCTTAGTAAAATTATGCATGATATCCAATATCTGAAAGAAGAAAAATATGACAGTCATGAAAACAAATATATCATTTATTTAATAAATAAATATCGCAACTTGAATCTAAATATGGAAGATATTTCTAGCGGGCTTCACCTTGATTTCTTGCCTGATACTGTTTTAAGAGATCCTTTTTTCTCGCAATATGTATTTATAAATAATCAGTCTACCAGGTTTATTGATTTTAGAAATAACTATGGACTTTCAAGTAGTACCGATGATTGGAGAGAGTATGTAACAGACTCTGCAATTTCTTCATGTGTCACTTATGGTTGGCTGCACAGATCACATGAGAATTCTTTTGCGTTTAAAGAGATAAGCAGGAATTTTAATACAACAGATCCAGATAAACTTTTTCCGCTCATTAACAGTTTTCCATTAATGAATATAAATTATGTTAAGCCCGAAGTAATAGAACTTTTTATTTTGCAGCCATCATTCGAAATAAAAGAGGCAAAAGAAAAATATAAGAGGCTAAAAACACGACTAGAAAGCAGACCCATTGATGACATTGATATTATTGAGATACTTGAAGCCACTTTGGCAAATAATATTTTTACTTACATTGGCAGTAAAACTTCTTTTTGGAAAATTACTTTTGCTGCAGAAGAAAAATATATTGTACAGGCAATAGTTGTTGCGATTCCTGACGAAAGGAATAACCCCAGAGTTGTTGATAAATATGTTTTGGTTGACAGGAGATTTTTGAATGTCAGATAAAATAATTAATTTCTTTCCCCGAATTAATTACTCTGTCTTTGTTCTTCAAATCCCACAGCTTAGAGGAAAAGAGCTTCGTCTTGCTGTCTGTTATAAACTTAAAATGCTTTATCCAGGAGACTTAAATGATTTCGAGATAATTATAAAGAAAAATGGAAAACTAAAAGAGTCATACCTTGTTTTTGTAGTTCCAAAAGATTTGCCTAAAAAACCAATTCCAATCTCCACACTACTGTTACAGCAAGCGCTAAAGAAAAAAACAGCTACAGCTTTTTATATTGATAATAGCTTTATTGAAATTGTAAAAATAGAGCAAGGGGCAATAAGTGAATCTATTGTCAAGGGCGTAAAAAATATTTCAGATATTTGTAGCTATATAAAAACTTATTGCGCTAAAGAAATCTCTGTTGAAATATTTTGTGATAATAATTTGCGCGACTTAGTACATAATCTAAAAACTGTTTTGAATAATGAAAATATTATTTTTAGAGATATTGCGGGGGCAATAAAAAAAATATCTTTTGATTCTATTTGTCTCTATAATCAATATAGTTCAAGAAGAAAATATGAAAAAATAGGTTTTGCTGTTTTTGCATTTATTGTTATTTTTTTAACAGCAAATGGATTGTATCAATATAAAATAATTACGGAAGAAAAGAACTGGCAACAAAAAGAAGAGCAAATATACATTGAAAGAAGATTGCAAAGAGAATTAGCTCAAAAAGAGAAATTATCAAATCTTGAGCTCGAATATGTGAATTTAATCGAAAGAAAAAGATTAAAACCATTTGAAATATTAGGCGTAATTTCCTCATGCCTTGACAGAAGTGTTTTGGTTTTATCACTAACTATTAGAGAGAATAATTTTCAGATTGAAGCTCTTGCCAATGATTCACTTGGAATACTCAGGAACTTTGAAGAAAATAATCAGATCAGTAATTTAAAGATGAATCAAATCCGTCCTGAGCAAAATCGGGAAAGATTTAGTATGAATGGAACTGTATTACCAGCAAAACACTATGTATCAGAAGACTATATAATAGAAGAAAAAATAAAAATATTTGAAGTTCTTGTTCAAAAAGAAAGGAGCCAGAGGGCTGCTGATAGACTTACAGCTTCTATTTTTGGAATGTCTGTAAGAGATATTTTAAGAAGAAATAATTGTTTTATTAAGAGTTATCAATATCTTGGTTATGGCAATGAAAGAGAAATTGAATTTTCGATCCAGGGCAGTAGCAGAAATTTTTTTAATTTTCTAAGTCTGGCATCAATGCCATCATATAATTGGGATTTTTCCCTTGTGCAAGTAAGAAATCTTTTTCCAAGAGATGTTCTTGATATCGTAATACGCATAAGGGGAGATTTTGGTGCAGATAATTCCTGTTCTAAAACAGTATTTGAAAACGAGATAACAATAATTGAAAAAGGGGTAGTAGAGATTGCAAGAAATTATTTTGTTGCTCCTCAAAGAGCAGCAATAAGGCAAAATGAGTCTGCGCCAGCAAGAGCACCAGAGAGACCAGGAAAGGAATTAGTTACATGGCTTTCATTTGTTGGGATAGTAGGCGAGGTAGATGGAGGGAATTATGTCTATATGAAAAATGCAAGGGATAACCGTATGCTTAAATTCAAAGTAGATGGGACTGGCGACATGAGCTGCAGAATTCTTGATTCTGGAAATATAGAAGTGATTTTTGGTAATAGAATGTATGAAGTTCAAAGGGTAAGATGATGCATCCAGACAAAATAGGCAGAATAAGCGAGAGAATTCATGTATAATCTCTTCCCTGAAAAAAATATAAATGTGCTTGTACGATGATTGCGTTGATGGTATAATGTCGCGGAATAATAATGGGGGAGATTTTTTATGAGTAAAAAATATTTGATAATATATTTTTCAAGGACTGAAAGAACAAAAAAAGTAGCTGAATATTTACAAAACCAATTAAACGCAGACTACGAAGAAATTGTTGATAAAAAAAGTTACAAAGGGGTGATTGGTTATATAAAAGGTATATTTAAAGCAAAATCATATACAGAGATTTGTGCTACCAGATATAATCCATCATATTATGATGAGTTAATAATCATGTCGCCAGTTTGGGCTGGCACTTTTGCGCCTGCTATAAGAACATATATAAGAAAAAACAGCGATAATATAAAATTAGCTTCGCTTATAACAACTGCATCAACATCAAACTGCAATGGAGCAAAAAAAGAAATGGAAAGTTTTAACATCATACTCAATAAAGCATTATATATTAATAAAATAAAAGAAGATTCTTTACTTGACCTGAAAGAAAAACTCTTAAATTAAAATAAGTTAAAATTGAACTTGCTATAATATATTAATGAAAATATAAATGGAGGAATTGCTATGTTGTTTGTATTGTTTGCTGCTCTTGGTATTGGTCTTGGTCTTTTATACAGTAAATTGGTTATTAAGAATTATCCTGAAAGCGAAAGAAAAGGTAACTATATCATGTCGGTTGTAGTTTTTCTTGTAATAACTGTTGCATTGTTTGGAGTTGTAAGCGCAAAAATCAAGATAGATTCTTCCATAAAATATTTTTCACATGAGCTGGAACAATATGTTGCGGAAAACCATTCAAATCTTGCTTTTGTTAGAAACGGGCTTGCTGTGGAAGCAATACAAAATGATGTTGCCAGATTGAATAGCGCCGTTACTGAATTAACTACAGTTTTGTGGCCTCGCGCTAATGAGCTGGGTCTTCCTAAATTTGCATATGATATGGCTGCTGGTTTTGTTGCAGATGAAGTGCAAAAAAGACTTGTTGTTGTGAATTTTGCAGGAGGAGCTGCGACAAATTTATTTGTTGACGAAAATAACTTCGTAACAGTTTCATCATTATTAAATGGCTTACATACAGGCATCATGAAGATTGTGAATATTATTGTATTAGTTGTTGTGGGTGTACTTATTATCCTTTTGGGAATATATATATTTTCTACATTATCCACTGTGGCAAAGGAAAGAAAAAGAATAAAAGCATTGCCTGAAACAGAAGGGTCTGCTGCAGTTTAATTCTTTTACTTTTTCCCTGTAACTTTGATTATGTGGTAGCCGAATTGTGTTGAAACAATATCGCTTACAGAACCGCTGCCCAATTTTCTTACTGCATCCTCAAAAGGCTTAACCATTGAGCCTGGCCCAAACCACCCTAAATCTCCGCCTTTTGACTTGCTGGGGCAGGTAGAAAATTCTCTTGCAACAGATTCAAAATTAGCGCCTTGTTTTATTTTTTTAAGAAGCTCTTGCGCCAAAGACCTATCTTTTACCAATATATGACTTGCTCTCCATTCCATAAAGCAAGTCTACATAAAAACCTGTTTTGGCTCAAGAAGAATTAATGCGCGAAAACATATTTCTTCTTTGCTTTTATGCCAGCAATACCTCTATATAATAGAAGAAACTTGTTGCTTTTAGCTATTCCAGTGGCTAAATTCCCGCTTAAATCAGTTGCCGGTGTACTATACATATTTGATAATATCATATTAAATATGTATGTATGAATGAAAAAATTATCTATCTTGATTATAATGCAACTACTCCAATCCATCCAGAAGTTAAAAAAACTATTGTGGAAAATTTTGATATTTTTGGGAACCCATCAAGCCTTCATACTCCCGGCAGAATAGCTATGGAAAAAATCAATGAAGCAAGAGCCAGTGTGGCAAAACTTATTAATGCAGACCCCGAAGAAATTATTTTTACAGCAGGAGCTTCGGAATCAAATAATACTGTTCTCAAATATGTTGTATGCAGCCCTCAGTCTGGCTGCAACGAAACCTGCATTGCCTGTGCTGGAAAAGATGAAATAATCACTTCTGCGATAGAGCACCCAAGTATAATTTCAACTATGGATTTTATAAAACAGCAGGGTGGCAAACCTGTTGTGCTTGGAGTAAAGTCAAATGGAAAAATCGACCTGGATGTTTTTAAAAAAAGCATTACACATAAAACAGCTTTGATTTCAATTATGATGGCAAATAACGAAATTGGGGTAATCGAAAATATTAAAAAAATTACAGAGATTGCGAAAAAACATGGAGTTTTAATGCATACAGATGCTGTAGCAGCAGCCGGTAGAATTAAAATAGATGTAAAAGAACTTGGAGTTGATTATCTTTCTCTTTCAGGACATAAAATATATGCGCCAAAAGGGATTGGGATCCTCTATGTTAAAAAAGGTTCACCTTACTGTGCTTTTATACATGGTGGGCATCAGGAGGCAGGCAGGCGGGCCGGAACATTAAACAATCTTGGAATAGTTGCAATGGGTAAGGCAGCGGAACTTGCTCTTCGTGAAATGGGTGCAGAATCGCCAAGACTTAAACTGTTAAGAGATAAACTCAGGGATGGTATTGTAAAATCTATTCCTGATGTTTCGATTAACGGAGATCAGGAAGATATTCTTCCAAATACCCTCAATATCTCTTTTATGGGAGCGGAAGGCGAAACCATACTTTTATACCTTGATATGGAGGGGATAGCTGTATCAACAGGTTCTGCGTGTTCTTCGGATTCTCTTGAGCCTTCCCATGTTTTGCTTGCGCTTGGGCTTACACCCGAACTCGCGCATGGTTCTATAAGGTTCAGTTTGGGAAGAGAAAATACCGAAAGCGACATAGACTATGTGCTTCAAAAACTTCCCCCTATTATTGCAAAAATACGAAAGATGTCTACAGCGTATAACAGGAGTAAAAAATGAGTGGAAATTGGCTTTATTCAGAAAAAGTTAAAGAACACTTTATGAATCCAAGAAATGTTTTGGATGATGAAGATAAATATGAAAGTGATGGCAGGGGAGAAGTAGGCAGCATGGCCTGCGGCGACCAGATGCTTGTTGTTTTAAAAATAAAAGATAACATAGTCACAGACTGCAAATGGAAAACATACGGATGCGCCAGCGCAATTGCAAGCACATCCATGATGTCCGAAATGGTTGTGGGAATGACACTGAAAGAAGCCTACCGTATAAAACCAGATGACATTGTAAAAAAACTTGGCGGGCTGCCTGAACATAAAGTGCATTGCTCGGTCCTGGGTGACATGGCGTTGCGGGCAGCAATTGAAGACTACTATAGAAGAAACGGACTTGAGAGTGAAATTGAGATTATAGAAGCAAAAGTCATCTGCTCTTGTAAGAATGTAACAGATAAGGATATTGAAAACTTTGTGAAAACTGGCGGAAAGGGTTTTGAAGAGCTTCAGAAAAAAACATCTCTTGGAACAGGATGTGGCAAGTGCATCAAAGAAGCAAAAGAACTTTTGCATGGGTATGAACACCTTTACGGGTGATTAAAATAATTATTTTGAGGTTTTTATGCTCCAGCTTATTGGGAGACCTTCCTGTAAAGAAACGCGTAAAGCAGAAAGGTTCCTTAAAGAAAGAAAAATAGATTTTCACTATGTTGATCTTGATAAAAAGGAATTATCTCCCGGAGAGCTAAAAAGCATATTTAATTCCATAACGCCTGTTGATCTTATAAATAAAAATTCAAAAGAGTTTGAAAAAAAGGGATTAAAATATATGGATTTTGATCCGGAAGAAGAATTATTATCAAACCAGAAATTGCTTTTTACTCCAATCATCAGGGAGAAGAACCGGGCGATTTTTGGGTATGATGAAGTAGTATTAAAAGATTTTGTTAAATAAATATTGGGAGGAATAAATTTTTTTATGAAATATGCAATCCTTGGAAGTGGTTCGAGCGCAAACTCATATATATTTGAACACGATGATTTTGCTTTTATTGTTGACAATGGTTTTTCTCTAAAAGAATTTGCTGCCAGAGCTTCGGATTTGGGGTTTGATATTTCAAAAATAAAATTTATTTTTCTTACACATAAACATGCTGACCACGCGCGAGGCATAGATAAACTTTCAAAGGAACTAAAAATTCCTGTTGTAATGAGCCGCGATGTATTTCTTAACAAATCAGAAATGAAGAAAATTTATAAAAGACTTAATGTAGAACCAGGGAAAGAGTATTGCTATGGAGAGCTTGGCTTTTCGGTATTTTCAACTTCCCATGACTCTGAAGGTTCTGTAAGTTACAGTTTTAATTTTAGTGGCTATACTTTTACAATAATTACAGATACTGGAAAAATACTTAAAGATATGGAGCAGTATGCCATAAATGCAGATATACTTTTTCTTGAAGCAAATTATTGTCCGCAGATGCTTGCAGATGGCCCCTATCCTCTATATCTAAAAAAAAGAATAGAATCGCACCACGGGCATCTCTCGAATGATGATGCAATTGGATTTCTTTCCGGTATATATAGTTTTATGCAGATGAAAAACAGAATGACATACTTGTGTCATCTGTCAGATACAAATAATTGTTATAATAAACTTGAAAATATTATTAGATATAGTATGCCTGAAACATTCAGGTATAGAATTTGCCGTAAAGGCGAACTTGTAGAAGGTATCGCCTTATAATGGAAAGAGGAGTTTTGTATGGCTAAAAGAGTTTTATGTATTCTTGCAGAAGGGTTTGAAGAAGTTGAAGCAGTAACGCCTGTTGATATGATAAGGCGCGCAGGTATTGAGGTCATTGTAGCGGGTCTTTCGGGTATTGATATTGCGGGCTCTCATGGTATAACACTTCTTGCGGATTGTGAATTTGGTGAAATAACAGGAGAAGATTTTGATGCTGTTTTTCTGCCAGGCGGAAAGGGTGGCGCTGAAAACATGGCTGCTACCAAAGAGGTTATAGATTATATAAATGATATGTTTGGCCGAGGCTGCCTTATTGCTGCGATATGCGCTACTCCGGGAATTGTTTTGGGCAAGACCAAAGTTCTTTCAGGAAAAAAAGCAACGTGTTATCCAAGTTTCGAGAAATTTTTTCCAGCAGACGCAAAATATACTGATGAAAGAGTTGTTGTTGATGGAAATGTTATCACAGGAAAAGCAGCAGGCGCTTCCGCAGAATTTTCATCTGCGATAATCACATATCTTACAAATAAGGAAAATGCAGACAAAGTATTCAGCGCAATGTTTTTCTGATAAACAACAAAAATCCCCCTCCAGCGAAGAGGGGGCGCACTTCACTATTGTTTATACTTATGTTTCGCATCATATATCAGGAAAAAACATCTCAAAATATCAGTATTCCAATCCTTCATGAAGTAAAGGCTTTTGTTTTATAACGGAATGACGAACAACACCGCAGACCAGCAAAATTTTCCATAAATATTACTTATATAATTGTAGATATTTATTTTTGGAGTTATATTATTAATGTATGGCAGAAAAAACATTATTTGATGTAGAAGAAAATGTTAAAGATGAAGTAAAAGAGCCGGGCAAATTCGTAGTAATATTGCATAATGACCACTATACAACAATGGATTTTGTCGTAACCATACTAAAAGAGGTGTTTCACAAAACACCGGCAGAAGCTAACAAATTGATGCTTGATGTTCATAAAAATGGACGGAGCAAAGTAGCTGTATATCCTTATGATATAGCTGCTACGAAAGTATGTCAGGTCGAAAACCTATCAGCCCGAGCAGGTTTCCCTCTTAGGTGTACAATGGAGAAAGAATAATGAAAATAAATGAGGAAGTTCAGGTTATACTAAATGCAGCATACGATGAAGCGCTTTCAAGGCGGCATGAATTTTTTACTCCTGAACATATAATTTATACAGCTCTTTTTTTTAATGGACCAGTTGCCATTTTTAATAAATGTGGAATAGACACGGAAAATCTTAAAAAAGAAGTTTTAAGATATCTTGATACAGAAATTCCCAAATCAGAAAAAAGAGACCCTATTCAGACAATTGGCCTCCAAAGAATTATTGACAGAGCTATTTTCCACAATGAAAGCGCTGCAAAAGAAGATATAACATTTGCAGATATCCTTGTTGCCATATTTGAACAAAAAGAGTGCTATGCCTCTTATTACATGAGAAAACTTGGACTTACCAAAGTGGGGCTCTTAAGGACCGTATCCCATGAAGTCGAAGATAATAATATAGAAAAAGAAAATTCCTCCCAGAAAAATAAAAAAGAGAATAGCGCGCCGGAAGGAGAAGAGCAGGCAGCGCCAGGCAAAAAAAGCAGAGAAAAAACTTTTCTTGAAAAATATACAAAAGAACTTACGCATGAAGCTAAAAATGGAAAACTTGAGCCTCTGATAGGAAGGCTGGATCTTCTTGAAAGAATTATGCAGGTACTTTGCAGAAGAATGAAAAATAACCCAATTCTTGTCGGAGACCCAGGCGTAGGAAAAACAGCAATGGCAGAAGGGATCGCTGCCATGATCGCAGAGAAAAAAGTTCCTCATTTTCTTGAAAACTATTTAGTTTACCAGATTGATATGGGGACTATTGTTGCAGGGACTAAGTATAGAGGAGATTTTGAAGAAAGGTTAAAGAAAATACTAAGTGAACTTGAAGCTAAAAAAGAGGTTATTATTTTTATTGATGAAATTCATACCATAATAGGAGCAGGCTCTGTGTCCGGCGGTTCGCTTGATGCATCCAATTTATTAAAACCAGTTCTCTCTTCTGGCGTGTTGCGCTGTATTGGCTCAACTTCTTTTGATGAATACAAAAAAATATTTGAAAAAGAAAAAGCGCTCTCAAGGAGATTCCAGAAAATCGAAATACCTGAGACTACTATAGAAGAAACAGAACTAATTTTAAAAGGGCTAAAGACAAGATATGAGTCTTATCATAATGTCAAATATACTGATGATGCAATTAAAGCTGCTGTAACTCTTTCTTCGCAATATATAAACGACAGACATCTGCCCGACAAAGCTATAGATGTTATTGACGAAGCAGGAGCTCATGTAAAAATGATGAACTTTAAAAATAACCGCATTATTTTTGAAAATTCGAATAACGCAATTTCTGGGGCTGATGTAGCTGATGCAACTTCTGGTACAACTCCTGATGTAATTCCTGCTGCGACTCCTGATGCGATTTCCGGAGCTGATGCGCCCAATGCAGCTCCTGGTACGATAGCTGATGATAAGCCTTTAGATCCAGTGACCACCACTACGCAGGGCAGCAACATGGATGTTTGTGAAGCATCCAACGCTGCAACAGGATGTCGCGATAAAGCGCAGGTGGAAAATGTTGCTGCCGAACCTGTTACCATAGATGAAAAAATAATAGAAAAAATCGTTGCGAGCATCGCAAGAATTCCTGTAGCAAGTATGGCAGCTTCGGAAAAAACAAAGCTGTACAATCTTGAACAAAAAATAAAAGAAGTTCTTTTTGGTCAGGACGATGCAGTATGCGAAGTTGTGCAGGCTGTAAAGCGCTCAAGAGCAGGCTTTAGGGAACCAAGCAAACCAGTATCATCATTTTTATTTGTAGGACCTACAGGCGTAGGAAAAACAGAACTTTCCAAACAACTTGCTGCAAATCTTGGCATATCTTTTATAAGATTCGATATGAGCGAGTATCAGGAAAAACATACTGTTGCGCGCCTTATAGGAGCTCCCCCAGGTTATGTGGGATATGAAGAGGGCGGGCTTTTAACAGATGCCATAATAAAAGCCCCTCATGCAGTGTTATTGCTTGATGAAGTAGAAAAAGCTCACCGCGATATTTTTAATATACTGCTTCAGGTAATGGATTACGCGACACTCACAGATAATAATGGAAGAAAAGCTGATTTTAGAAATATTGTCCTTATTATGACTTCAAATGCTGGCGCCGGAGAACTTGGGAAGCCACTTATAGGATTTGGGGAACTCAGGATAGGGGAGAGCGCTTTGTCAAAAGCCATAGAGCAAACTTTTTCGCCCGAATTCCGGAACAGACTTGATAGAATTATTGTGTTCAATAATCTTGATATTGAAAATGCAAAAAATATTGTAAGAAAAGAGATAACAGCTTTTAAAGTTCAACTGGAAGCGAAAAATATAATAGCCGAGTTTTCAGAAAGCCTTGTAACTTTTATTGCTGAAAATGGTTTTTCAAGAGAGTTCGGAGCCAGAAACATCTCCAGAATATTCAGAGAAAAAGTAAAAGACCTTTTTGTTGACAGGGTTATTTTTGGAGACCTTGAAGATGGAGGTCAGATTTTTGTTGATGTGCAGGATGACACAGTAGTTTTAAAAGAACTTGTTGCAGAGGGCACATAATCCGAGTCTGTCCAAATTATGAAGAATAGATTTCCTTATTTTGATGAGTCTGTTTTTTTTGAATTTCCTCCTGTGGAAAGAGCATACCCGAATGGGCTTCTTGCTATGGGGGGAAATCTGTCGCCTGGAATGCTTATATCAGCATATAAGCAAGGGATATTTCCATGGTATAGCGAAGGAGACCCTATTTTGTGGTGGTCTCCGGATCCCCGTTATGTACTTTTTCCTGATAAGCTTCATATTTCAAAAAGTCTTAAAAAAGATTTAAAAAAGAATTTATTTAATATTTTTTTTAATACAAGGTTTTCTGAAATAATAAAAGAGTGTCGCAAAATGCCAAGACCAGGACAAGATGGTACGTGGATAACAAATGAGCTGGAAAAAGCTTATATAAAACTTTTTGATCTTGGCTATATATTTTGCGCGGCAGTAACAGAGCCAGACTCCAATGAGCTTGTAGCCGGAGTATATGGAGTAAAAATGGGCAAATGCTTTTTTGGAGAATCCATGTTTACAAAAACAGATAACGCATCAAAATATGGATTTGTAAAATTTGTAGATTACCTTAAACAAGAGGGTGTTGATATTATAGACTGCCAGACAAAAACAGACAATCTCGAAAGGTTTGGCGCAGAGATGATCCCGCGCAGCCAATTTATTGATATGATCAAAAAAGGATTAAAATGAAAGAAATAGCAAAAAAGAGTTTTCTTGTATTTTCGCTGCTTACTTTGCTCATGGCAAAAAATTTATTTGCACAGCCGCTTTTTCAAAGTCTTGATGATATTATCCCTACAGACCCATCTATTTTAGTTGTACAACTGGATAATGAGTTTACTTTTTACATAAAAGAAAATCATGAACCTCAAAACAGGATTTTCTTAAGACTTGTTGTCAATGCAGGCTCGATCCTTGAAGATGATCATCAAAGAGGGCTTGCCCATGTTCTTGAACACATGGCATTCAATGGAACAGAAAATTTTCCGGACAATTCGCTTATTGAGTTTCTGGAAAAAGAAGGAATAAGATTTGGTCGGGATTTAAATGCATCTGTAAGTTTTGACAACACTACTTATTGGCTTAATATCCCTTCGGGAAGAGAAGAACTCCTGGATGCAGCATTGCTTATAATGTTTGATTGGGCTACTGCAATTACAAATGACATTGAGCAGCTTGAAAAAGAAAGAGGTGTTGTAATTGAAGAGTGGAGACATAGCAGAGGCGCCAGAGAAAGAATTGGAGAAATACAAAGGAGCGTTATTTTTGGCGACTCAAGGTATACAGAAAGACACCCAATTGGAACACTGGAAGTCCTTGAGAATTTCACGCGGGAAGATGTTGTATCTTTTTATAATGATTGGTACAGACCAGACCTTATGGCGTTAATAGTCGTAGGAGATGTTGATAAAAATAGCCTTGAAAAGAAAATCAGGGAAAAATTCTCGCGACTTTATTTAACAGAGCCAAGAAGAGAAAGGATCGAATTCCCCGTGCCAGCCAGAACCGAGGATGTTGTTTCTATTATAACAGATGCAGAAGCTACTTCTGCGAATATTTCAGTATTATTTCTTCTTGATAATCCCGGAGAAAGCACTGTAAGGGATTACAGAAATTCGATTATATCTTCTTTGTATGCATCAATGCTTAATAGCAGATACAGGATAAGGACAACAGAACCCAATCCCCCTTTTTCAAGAGCTTCTGCCGGAGTTGGAAGACTTGTTCGCACTAAATCAGGATTCTCTGCAACAGGCGTGGCAGCGCCCGGAAATGTTACAGGAGGTTTTGCTGCGCTTGTTGAAGAACTATCAAGAGCCAGGCAGCATGGCTTTATTGAGAGTGAATTCGAAAGAGCCAAAGAGAGCCATATAAGGCTTTTCCGCACTCTTTATCTTGAAGCAGCAAACACACGCTCGGATGTACTTGCCTCAGAATATTCCAGGCATTTTCTTCAGGGAGAATTTGTGCCAGGCATTGAAATGGAGTATCACTTAACAATGGAGCTTATTCAAGGCATAACTATTGATGAGGTAAACAGGCTGTCGAATTATTTTATCAGGGATAAGGGCGTTACTATTTTAATAAGTGTTCCAGAAGGTTCAGAAGTCAGCGAATCCAACGCAGATAAAGAAATGATTTTAAAAATGTTTCATGATATTCTCGTAAAAAAACTGGAGCCGTATACAGACGATGTTTATGATGGAGACCTTGTCAAGAATATGCCTGCGCGCGGAAAAGCTGTTCTTGAAAAAAGCGATGATAAAAAAGGTATTCTCTATTACAGACTTTCGAATGGAGCCAGGCTTATTATCAAACAAACAGATTTCAGAAATGACCAGGTATTGTTTTCTGCGTTTAGTCGCGGAGGAAATTCTCTTGCAACAGAAGATGAATGGGTTTCTGTAAATTTTGCGCCTGCTATTGTCTCAAGTGGGAGAATAGGTAATTTGACACAAGTGCAACTCGATAAATATCTTCAGGGAAAAGTTGTAAGTGTATCTCCACTTATTTCCGAAACATCAGAAGGGTTTTCTGGCAGATCTTCAATAGAAGATATTGAAACACTTTTTCAACTTGTATATCTCTATTTTACTCAAGTGGAAAAAGATAGAACCGCTTTTGATTCATATATATCCCGGCTAATGATCCAGATGGAAAATCGTGGCCGTTCTCCTGATGTAGTATTTGCCCGCAAACTTTTTAGAATTCTTGCGGATGGGAATTTCAGGGGGCTTTACTTTGACACCTCTTCTATTCCGGAAATAGATATCTACACAGCTTATGATTTTTTTAGAAGAAGATTTTCAAATCCAGGAGATTTTACATTTATATTTACAGGAGCTGCAGGGGCTGATATTCTTGTTCCTCTTGCTGAAAAATACCTTGCCTTTACCCCTGATGAAAACAATCTTGACACTGCCAGAAAAAATATGTGGAGAGATAATGGATTAAGATATCCAAAAGGCAATATCAAAGAAACGATTTTTATGGGCAAAGAAGAAAGAGCGCAAGTAGTATTATGTTTTAAAGGTAACTTTAATTGGACAAGAGAAAACGTTGTTCTGTTAAACGCTCTTACGCATGTAGCGAATATAAGGCTCAGGAATGTAATAAGGGAAGATGAAAGCGGGACATACAGCATCAATGTTTATCCTGTTATAAGCAGATTCCCTTTTTCTCAATATCAAATAATAGTATATTTTGTATGCGCTCCTGAAAGAACAGAAGAGTTAAAACAAATTGCCATTAATGAGATCGCTGCCCTTTCCAGGGAAGTTCCCGAAGGAGCACTAATGAATTTTATTAATTCTTCGTTACTTGGTTTTGAAAATCAGCTAAGAGATAATAATTTCTGGCTCTCCATAATCAGAGATAGTGAATTCGATAACTCTGGTCTTAGGTGGCTTGATATATATGAACTTATGATTGAGAACATTACAGAACAGGATATTATGAGGGCAGCAGCTATTTATTTTAATATGGAAAGTATGATAGACCTTACTATGTACCCAGAAAGGCATTCGGAGAGGTAACTACATTTTTCCATCATAGTAAGTTTCCCAGGCATCTTTATAAATACGTATAGCCTCCTCGACGTCCCCTTGCGCAAATGCTTTCCGATAAGCTGCGCATTTCAACAAACACCCTCTTGATTGCTTTTTAAAATACTGTAAAAATTCGTCTGATAATTTCTTACATTCATGACAAGTAGCTTCTTCCTGATTCCTGGCAGTAAAATTATCAGTATCATAAATACTTGCAGCCCGTCCTGTACAAGCTTTTATCATTACGGTTATTGTGCTTGAAGATTCCCCAGGGTAATTTACAAATTGCATATATTCAGCAATATGATTCGTTGGTATTATTCTGCCGTCACCCATTGTCTCCTCCTAATATAAACCTTTTCCTAGATGAAACAAAACGAATGTCAAAGCTTACATTTAGATTATCGACAATATTTTTTTCTGATTTTAGTAGTTTCGGGCATCAAAAATATTGTAAAACTTAGTATTTAAAATCACTGTCACCTATGAATTCTCTGAGTAAGGATGTTCTGGGAACAAGTTTTACCGGAATATTGCTGAAATTTGCAAGAAATTTCTCAAGCCGTATTGCTTCTGAATAAAATTCATGGTACGGCTTTACAGTTTTTAATATGGGCTGTGCAAAAGATTTTAAAACCGCAAGCTCATAATCAAGGGCAGAATTAAAAACACTGTCAGCTTCGTTCTGGAATGGAAATATGTTTCTTGTTTCCCCTCTTCTTACAGAAGGCCATCTTGAAAGTGTATCAGCAGCAGAATACCCTCTATATTGATAATCTCTTATCATTCTTCTAAGAAGCCTGTTATCTGTTGTGGGAATTCTGTTATGATCATCAAGATTAAGCTGTGTAAGCGCAGAAATGTAAATTTTATGCTTAAATTCACGATTGATTTTATTTGTAAGTCTTTCATTAAGAGCATGAATGCCCTCTACTATAAGAAGTGTTTTATTATCCATTTTGACTTTATGCCCTTTTTTGTAATCCCGTTTGCCTGTGATAAAATCAAAGGAAGGGATTAAAACTTCTTCCCCTTTAAACAGCTTAACAAGATCCTGATTAAAAAGCTCAAGGTCTATGGCTTCAACAGATTCAAAATCATAATTCCCATTTTTGTCTTTTGGAGTGTTTTCCCTGTCAACATAATAGTCATCAAGAGAAATAGGTGTTGGGTTAAAACCCACAACACGCAACTGAATAGAAAGTTTCTTTGCAAATGTTGTCTTCCCTGATGATGTTGGACCCGCAATGCACACTATTTTTACCTTGTCACGCTTTTCTGCAATTTGGTCTGCGATTTGCGCTGCTTTTTTATCATGCAAAGCTTCTGCCATCAATATTATGTCTTCTACCCGGCCGGCAGCTATGTGTTCATTTAATTCTCCTACAGAACTAAAATTCTGTATTTTCCCCCATGCTTTATACTCCTGATATGTTTTTGAAATAATAGGGATATCTTTAAATGGTTTTATAAAATCTGGCTTTTCTTTATCCGGATATCTTAAAAGAAAGCCTTCGGAATATTTTTTTATTTCAAAATATTTAAGAAACCCTGTGCGGGGCGCCAGCGGTGTATGCGCAACATCTTTATAATCTCCACATGTGTAAAGAATAACGTTACTAAAATTCAAGTGCTTTAAAAGGAGGTGTGTATCTTTCCAGTTGCTATTCTCGCTAAAATAATTAATTGCTTCCTTATATGAAACAGCTTCTCTGACAATGGGGATATCTTTTGCAACATCATCCCGCATTGTCTTTTCAATAATTTCAAGTTCTTTTTCACTTATTTCTGAAAAATTATCAAAATGATAATAATAACTATTGCTAAGCGAATTACTTATAACAAGTCTTCTTTCTGGAAAAAGTTTTCTTACAGACTTTGTCAGTAAATAACAAAGTGAATCTCTGTATATTCTGTTTCCTGTAAATGAATCAATACTTACAGGTTTTATTTCGCAGTTTACTACTATTCTGAAATTTATACTTACAAGCTCATTATTTACAAATGCCCCAACAGTGTTATCTTTGATTGATTTGAATTCATCTTCTTTTAAAAAAGATTCTATTCGCGTGCCATAGGGAGCTGTTATTACTTTGCCGGATGGGAGAAGTGTTACATTTAAATCTTTCATAATAAGTCCTTTGTAAAATTGATATGCATAACATACTAATATGCTGCTTTTACATTTTCGGATATCCAAAAATGTAAGCATTATAGTTTTTCAGATACTGCTTTTATTTTATCATATCAATTTAAAATTATAAATAGGGGGTAAAAAAAATTATCGGACTGTTGTTCGCCCTGTTGCCTGCTGCCAGTCAAAATAAGCTGAAAGATATTCAAAAACAGATGAAATATAGTGAATATTGGCAAGCTCATAGCTCGTTGTAGCATCTTTAAGATCAAGTTGCGTAGCCAGCCCTGCTCTGTAAGAGGTTTGCGCTATATCATAAGCTCTTCTGGCAATGTTTAGAGTAGCTTCTGCTGTAATAATCCTCTGGTGCGCTTCTCCAAGAGTCAGATAAATACTTCTTATATTTGCTACAACATCTTCTCTTAATTGCTGTAGCCTTATCGCGGATTGCTCATATTCACTTTTCGCTCTTCTGGTTTGAGCATATAAACCTCCGCCTGTAAAAACAGGCAGCGAAGCTGTAATGCCAGCCTGTGCAACTCTTGTACTGTTATCAATTGAAAACTGATCAGATGCGGCGCTTACAGCAAAAAGGACATTTCCCCTTAGCGTTGGAAAATGATCTGCTCTTGCTGCTCTTAGGTTTATTCTTCTGAGAGCGACTTCTGCAGTAGCTGCTCTAAAGTCAGGTCTTGCTGCAAAAATATCAGACAAAGGGACAAGCTGCGGCAGCTCTGGATATTCATCCAGCGTAGTTATAAGAACTACTTCTGTGTTTGCATTTATTCCAGCAAGATTTTTAAGATTGATCCTTGCAAGGTCAAGATTTCTTTGCGCTTGAAGTGTTTCTGGTATTCTTGTTTTCCATTCAACTTTTGTTCTCAGAAAATCAAATTCCGAAACCATTCCAACTTCAAATTTCTCTTTTGCATTTAAATAATTTTCATGAGTATTGCTTTCGATATTTCTTCTTACATCCAAAAGTTTTTCAAGAAGATAATTTTGATAATAAACTTTTTTCGCAATATTAATAATTGCTGCTCTTTGCGCTTCGTAAATATGGCCAGACATACGGTTAAATTCTCTGCTTGCTCTTATTGCATTAAAAACTTTGAGGTTGAAAATCTGCTGACTAAGGGAAAGCCCAAGAGTAAATTCATTGTCTGTGTTTACACGCATATCCTGAAACATAAGTTGTGAAAATCCGGGGGCTGATGGGTCTACTATAACTCCTATTGGCACAGGGTGTGTGATTTCAAGGAGGTTTCTTCTGTATCCAGCTTCTGCACCAATTAACGGCAATGCCTGAGACCTTGCAGCTCTTCCTGTTGAATGTGCGATCTCAAGGTCTTTTGCCGCAACCATAAGTTGTTTGCTGTTTCTTATAACAAGTCTTACATAATCATCAAGAGTTATTTCAAGAGCAGGCAGATTAATTGCAACTGCTGTAAATATAAAAGCCAGTAATAGTTTTCTCACTGGAGAGCCTCCATTGTTTTGATTTTCTTGCGCGCCATAATGTTTTCAATGGCAGGGATTACAAGAAGTGAAAGGATTGTTGAAGTAATAACACCGCCAATGGTTACCAACCCCATAGGTTGCCTCATTTCTGCTCCAGCAGCTCCTATTCCAAGCGCCATGGGAAGCATCCCAAGTATTACCGCGATATTTGCCATAAGTATTGGCTTGAATTTTGTGGGACACGCTTCCAGCAAAGCTTCCCTCTTTGTTAACCCTTTTGCCACCAGCTTGTTTGAATAATCAAGTATCAAAATCGCGTTAGTAACTACCATACCAGCGAGCATTATTATGGCCATCATCGAAACAAAGTTCATGTTGCTGCCTGTTATAATAAACGTAAAAATAACACCTATCAAAGAAAGGGGAATTGTTGTAAGAATAATAATTGGCTGAAATATTTTTTCAAGTATTGCTGCCAGAAGCATATAGGTAATAATTATTGCAATAATAAAAGCAAAAATCATTTCCTGCAATATGTTTTCCATTTCTTCGGCATCGCCACCCAAAGAAATTGAATACCCAAGCGGAAGATTAAGTTTTTCAACTTCTTCATATATAATGCTCATAAGCTGGCTTTGCGCAAACCCCGGAGCTATATCCGAAGTAAATTCGATTGCCCTGAACTTATCTTTGCGCAAAATTCTGTTATATCCTGTAGTAAATTCAATATCTGCAAAGTGAGATAATGGCCATATCCCCATGGGAGTCGCGATAGCAAGATTTTGGACATCTTCATGCGACTGCACTTCCTCATCTCTTAATAACACTCTTATATCATACTCATTTCCGCCATCCCTGAACTGTGTCATAACCATGCCTTCGATCGCGCTTCTTACAACTATGGCAAGAGAAGCAACAGTAATCCCTGCATTTGCTATTCTTTCCCTGTCAGGAATTATTGTTATTTCCGGTTTTCCTGGTCTGAAAGATGTGTCAAGGTTAAGAAATCCCGGTACTGCTCTAAGATTTCCCAGGAGAATATTTTTATATTTTTCCAGTTCGTCAAAATCCTGCCCAAGAAGAGAAAAATTTATTGGCTGACTACCGCCGCCGCCAAAGCCTGAAATCGCAGATACCTGTATTACGGCGCCCGGAATATCTGCAAGGCGCGATGTTATAATGGAAGCATATTGGAAGTTGGAACGTCTTCTATGCTTTTTTTCCACCAACTGTATATCAATATTTGCCATATTTGTTCCAATATCCAAAGTTGTAAGTCTTCCAAGTGTTGTTATTATATGTTCTATGCTTTCTATGTCTGTAAGCCTTCTTTCTATTGCGGTAGCTATTCTTTCTGTTTCATTAAGATTATACCCCTGAGGCAATTCTACAGTAACAGATATTCGCCCGTGGTCCATATCCGGAGCAAATTCAAAATTAACAAACCTGGCAAATAAACCCAAAGAGAATATAAAAAGTAAAAAAGTAGCTACCATTACAGCAAAGCTTCTTTTTTTTGTTTTAAGTACCCCCTCAAGAATCCTCTTATATATTCTTTCTGTTTTTTTGAAAAGCCTTTCCAATAAATCACCAACTTTGCTGATTTTAATAACATGATCCGGAAGAATAAGAGATGCCATCATTGGAGTTAAAGTAATGGCTATTAAAAGTGAAAAAAGAGTTGCAAATACTACTGCCATTGCAAATTCCCTCAGAAAAAGCCCGGCCATACTGCCCATTGTCGCAAGAGGGAGAAATACTGCGATATTTGTAATTGTTGATGCAAATACAGCGACAAGGACTTCATTTGTGCCGTTAAGCGCTGCATCTTTTCTTCCATGCCCAAGGCTTTTATGCCTGAAAATGTTTTCAAGAATTACAACAGAATTTATAACAAGGATACCTACAGATACCGAGAGCCCCATTAATGTCATCATGTTAATGGAATACCCCATTAACTGAAAAATAAGAAATGTAGGGATAAGAGAAAAAGGCATTGTAAGCGCTACTATAACTGTAGAGCGTAAATCATGCAGAAAGAAAAGGAGTATCAACGACGTAAGGATTATACCCAAAATTATGTTAGTCATTGTGTCATTTACAGAAGCCTCAATATTTGTTGCCATCTCACTTACTATTTCCAGGTGCACTCCAGGAGGAAGCTCTTTGTTTAGTTCAGCAATTACTCTTCTTACATCCTGGGCAATTGTAACTGCGTTACCTTCCGGGCTTTTTATTATACTCAGGAGAACTACATTTTCATCTCTGGTCTGCGTTCTTCCGTCAAAAAAAAATGTTCTTTCCCGTATCTCTTCTCCGCTGTCAATAATTTCCGCGATTTCTCCAAGTCTTTTTTGTCCGGAAGCTGTCATTATGGGAAAGTCCCTGATTTCATCAAGGGATCTGAATTCACCTTCTATTTTTACGCTGTATTCCTGCCTTCTGCTCCTGAAAGTGCCTGCAGGCATATTTATATTTGAAGCAGCGAGTAGTTGGTTTATGACTGCAAGAGATACTCCATGCTGCAAAAGAGTTCTGTTTTCAAATTCCATGTGTATCTCTCTCTTCTGCCCTCCTGTAAGGGAAACATTACCAACATTTGGGATTTGAGATAGAATATCTTTGATCCTTCTGTCTCCCAGGTCATATAATTCCTGCATGGAGATATTTCCGGAAAGGACCAGATCTATAATAGGAATTGCCTGAATATCAAATTTATCTACAATTGGGGCTAACGCTCCATCCGGCAATTCATTCAGAATTGCATCAACTTTTGCCCTTACTTCCTGAAACGCGACATCCTGATTTTTTGATAGCTCAAACTGCAGAATTATAATGGACGCGCTATCCAAAGAATAAGATGTCATGGTTCTTATACCGCTGATCGTTGTAACCGAGTCCTCGATTTTTCTCGTGATCTGCATTTCTATCTGCTCCGGGTTTGCTCCGGGATAAATAGTTCGTATAACTATAAAAGGGAACTCTATATTTGGAAAAAGGTTAAGGGGCAGCGCTATAAATGCTATTATTCCAAATAGAATAAGCGCTGCAAGAAACATACTTACCATTATGGGACGCTTAACAGAAAGGCGTGTTAAAAACATGATTATTCTCCTGCTGCTATTACTCTAATTCTGCTTGATTCTGTAATAAATCTGCTGCCTTCTGTAATCAAGATATCGCCTTCGTATAAACCATGAGTAATTTCTATATTTTCACCTGATTGCCAGCCTGTTCTTACAACTCTTCTTGTGGGTCTGTTTCCATGTTCAATAATATATACATAACTTTCCTGGCTGCTATTAAGAAGATATTTTCTTTCAATTACTATTGTTGAGTTGCTTTCATATATAAATATACTTATATCTGCGTTAACTCCGCTTAAAATTTTATGATCTCTGTTGTCAAACTCAATAAATGCGCCAAAAGCCTGTCTTGAGGGATTCAGGGAGCGGTCTACCTGCACTACGTTTCCTCTTATTGTATTTCCCTCCCATGTTGCTTCTGCATTAAGCCCGTTTCTGACTCTGGAAATATCTCTTTCCTGTATCCAGACTTGTCCTACAAGGGTGTCGTAATTTGTAACGGTAAAAAGATGATCGCCGTGGCTAACGTTTTCGGAAACCCTTGCATCGAGCCTTGTTATGTATCCGCTTATTGGGGCAGTAACATTAACCATTTTATTCACAGTATCCCAATTCGCT
>Ga0136643_10000794_pt1 | contig 36364 bp, 16 predicted proteins | sample TergutLab28metaG_FD_96883 | JGI IMG/M metagenome (GOLD analysis project Ga0136643, IMG submission 96883) | Labiotermes labralis P1 segment gut microbial communities from Petit-Saut dam, French Guiana - Lab288 P1 (version 3) (version 3) | ecosystem: Host-associated > Arthropoda: Insects >...
ACAATGATGTGTCAGTCAAAAACAAAAAAAAAATTTTTATATTATTATGTTCATTATTGTATTAGGGAAACATGTTTCGAAGCTTACAGAATCATCTTCAGGTCCTTCTAAGAAAAGAGATCCTTACTTAAAATGCTTAAAAATGCGCTGTGGGATCCCAAACGCTTACATTCTTGACAAAACTCGGCCTGTCAAGTGGCCATTTTCGGTGTGATTTCTTCGAGCACAAGAATACAAGTGTAATTACAACGTGTCTGAACCACTTCATAGTATTAAAATCTTTCAATTTCTGGTTAAAACATAATGTTGAATAATAAAATAAAATATGTTATTGTAAAAATACAGGAAGTTGAAATAATTTAGAGTGTTTCGTGTGATATGTACAGCAGTTGCATGTGGCGAATTATAATCCAGAGTGCTGGGTGATGTGTACGTAGTATGGATGGTGAAATACTTGAGTTGTTCACAACGTGCACCTGCTGTATAAATCACACCACATACTCTAAATTATTTTAACTTCCGATAATTTTACAATAGTAAAACTTTACTTTTTTTAAAAATTGAACACTGATTTTTTAACCAGAAATTATATGGTTTTTGATGCTGTGGATTAGTTTAGACACTTTTAATTACAATCGTATTTTTGTTCTCAAAGAAATTACCTTGAAGATGGCAACATGACTTACCGAAACATGTTGGTGACGATAATACAATAAAATTACATCAATAAAATTAAAGTGCATTTGTTGGCTTTTGAAACATCTAGTGCCCACACTGTTTGCCAGTGTACACCGCAAAAAACTGCTTCCTCTATTTCACGCTGAATTGAAATATTTTCAGAGATTTTCCCTCTAAAATTGAAAAATTAATAGAAGTTATAAAATTATTATATTTGGTTTGGTAAGATCATATGTTTTATAATTACTGCAGTACGCATGAATTGCTGCAATTTGTGATTAGGCAGTTGGCGAAGTCAAGAACAATACATCCTCCATCCTGATGGAGCACAATTGTCCGCGCAGTGAATGACAGCCCAAAGTCAACGTTTGTTACCTCTTGAAGAAACGAGTACAGCAGCAGCAACAGCAGCAGTGAATGCAATGACTTTTGCAAAGAGGAGTGACAGGGACGAATACAACCCCTGAATAGGTGACACAGCTTTGATTACGACGGATCCTTCATTCTAAAGAGAATATTACTCTCAGATGCGGCAAGGAAATTTCTTCCTATATACAACATTCGAAAGAACAGAAACAGGTTGCAAATTTACACTATTTTCGTTACAAAATAGAATTTCAACTTGGATCATCATAGACTGTAATATCAACATCATATACAATGTAGTTTTGTAACCTGACGGTACAGCGCAATGTAACACAAAACTATTCCACAAATATGGACCTGCCCATTCTTAACTTAATGAAAACCCTAACTGTTGCTCAGCTAGTCAAGAAATTTCCTGTTGTGTGGAATCTAAATTTCAGTAATATATTTAAACAACCTGCCACCGATCCCTTTCTTTAGCCAGTTGAATACAGTTCGCAACTTCTTATCATATTTCTTTCAAACTACCCTTAGTATTATCTTACTATCCACACCTAGAATTTCAAGAGATTTCTTTCCTTAACTTGAGGGTTGTTTGACCGTGCATCTTCCTCATGAAATAAAATGAAACGCCAACTTGATGCAACTATGTAATTTTATTGATGTATTCTTAGTTCGGCATGTTTCGGGTACATAAGCCTATCATCAGGAGCTTTAGATGTTGAGTTGCAGCATATGGTTTTCTGCACCAAGTTTTTGGATGGGTGGTGTTCTTGAGAACCGCTGCATAGGTCGTGTGTACGGCGCGGATGGTGCCGTGCACGTCACCATCCAGAAACTAGGGGCAGAAAACCATATGCTGCAACTCAACATCTAATGCTCCTGATGATGGGCTTATGTACCCGAAACATGTCGAACTAAGAATACATCAATAAAATTACTTAGTTGCATCAAGTTGACTTTTCAATTTATTTCTTTCCTAAAGACACTCCAGACTAAAATTTTACATGCCTTTAATATCTTTCAATGGGCGCCACATGTTTTCTTATTTGATCAGTAGTGCAGAGTAAAAATCACGAAACTCCTCTTTGGGTAACTTTGCTTCGTATCACCAAAGAGAACACTGCTACTATCGTGATCACAAAATCGTGAAGAATGCATCAGATATGCAAAGATCACTTAATGATTTTCAAATATGATTTCGGAAGCTGAAGTAAATAATGTTACCTAAATCTTCTCCTACCCCAAAGAAAACAAACTGCATCCCCATGACACAGATAACTTGTTATTAACATAACCTTCTTGGTTAGAGGAATCACATGAAGTATATTATGACATGGCTCGGACAAAATTCAGTCCTTGAATGTTCAAGTAGTTTTTACCAGTACGTATTTGTTTTATTAAAATGACAGTGTTTAAGTAACTGTCAACACTATGACGAATGCTATTTAACATTCTAAAGCGAAGCATCATAAAGAAATAAATAATCCTGGTATAAATCTTATTATACATACTGAAAAGGTTTTTTAAATAACAGTTTTACCTCTTGTACTCGTCTAGTAAAAGGGCTACAGACTACAATCAGAAAGAAATAATCAGACTTACCGACTGCTTCCAAACTTCTGTTGTCCCTTCGAGCAGGCCTATTCCAGGCTGACCAAATTCACTGCAACAAAAAGAATAGGTTTGTAGGGGTGTTGCATAAAGCTTGCGATGTGGTTTGTTTTAATGCTTCCTCAGGTTATGACCCATTGACTTGCATTATTTGAGATTGTGTGCAGTGAACGCATATGGGAAAAGCCGTGATCATCTTTCTGTTTGTGAAAAGAATATCGCAAGTTACTGTAGACATTTTATTAAGCATAAATTTGATATTCGGTGGTTTATATTGCCATTTGTTCCGCTTATTTAAATTTTATTCTCTTTGGTTTATACAATTTACACATCAAAAGAAGTTTAAATCCTAAAGTTTTCTTTCTTGTGGCGTTGCGGCCCAACGCGGGCCACGGTCTCCTCATTCTTCTTGAGGTTTCTAGATCACATACAACGACGCATTACAGTCGGTAGGAATCCTCTGGACGTGTGATCAGTGCGTCGCAGAGACCTCTACCTGACAACACACAACACACACAACACACAGACTTCCATGCCCCCGGTGGGATTCGAAACCACAATCTCAGCAGGCGAGCAGCCGCAGACCTACGCCTTAAACAGCGCTGCTAGTGGGCCCGGCAATCTTAAAGTTATAGATTTTATATAAATGAGTATTTCACATAAAATTAGCAAATAACATGGACAGGTGTGTACTGGGAATAAAGTTTCGAAATCGCAGACATTTAATGACGTACAATTGGAACACAACTTAACAGGCTTTTCTCTATAATAGACGAATACAAATACCAACAAGAACTCAAAATCATAAAGAAAGAACATAAGCATTTTGTAATCAAGTATTTGCCTACGTCAATAAAAGGAAGAGTTGAAGCATTTTATGTAAGGGCCTATTACAGGCCCAGAGGGTTCTAGGAGGTTGAGGCTTGCAAATATCGAGACAATCGACGCGAGGAAGTGGTAAGGTTGTCAGTCCTACACACAGAGCCACTTTATCACTCAAGAAATTTTCCTGGTATTCATTTTTGTTAGAGGCTGAGTCGACTGCAGGACCACAGTGAGGTCGGAAGTAAATATCAATGAAAAATTCCAATAAGGACACTCAGAATCTAACCCGCGAACTTCCGGGTTTAGCCTCAACCCACTGTACCAACGTGTGCCCCTCGCCTACTTCAGTATAATAGAAGAACCACGTATTTTTAATTTGTTCAGTTTTTGCCGTATTTAAATTTCCTGTCAATTAGTTACCAGTTTAACCATTTTAAGTTAAACTCTTCCAAGCTGCACGCAAAAATGTATCTTCATGTGTCACAGGGAACTAATTGCACCTTCACTACGAAGAAACACTGTTCAGTACAATTTATGGAAATAATCACTGTTGCATTCCGTAACCACTGGAAACAAAAACACTGTGTGGAAAAACGTTAATGTTGGAACGGGAGGTATATATATAGTTACACGTGGGCATTAAATTGATTGCTTGATTAGTTAGCTAGCTAAACAGACTCATATGTAGTTAGAAAGCCAAGTGGCATGCACTTTAATACACTGCATTACGCATTACCATTTTTTGTTCTATTTCTGATAATATTCCAATCAGCTTTTAATCCTCCCCTGAATTCAACCCCGCAATGGATGAGTCATGCCAGAGGTGGGGTTGAGAAACATTAATCCCTGTGCACTTAATCCCTATTTCACTCTATATCATTCATCTGTATAACATTACAAATTACTGAAATAATTCACACAAATTACGGCAATAGGCTATTAGTGTTACGCCTGTGAAAGTTGTTTTTAACTGTGACACACACGTACGCAATTGCACGCAGTTTCTTCCCGATTTGCTGGAACTAACTTGCAAATTGATTGCGCGCACAGCTAGCTTAGTAGTACACCTGTTTACAGAAAAATGAAATGCTTATAACGGCAACAAATATCGCATGTATAGGATTTCGGTTTTACAGGTGCTAAATGTTCATATTGTGATTTTCCGTGTTGTCACATACCGTAGATTGCTGCGAGGGTTAAAATGTTCCGGAAGGATATCTCCTACCGTCACTACAGTTAGGCCGTTCACATCCTGAATACAGAAGTAATATATTCCTCAAGCGCGTTGGTACTCACACGCAAGGCAATCTTCTTGAAGGACGGGATGCCTTATTATAACGATACAGCACTCTTTTAGCCGACTGCAAGAACATCACCATGTCCGCGGGCTTGTCTAATAATTTCGGAAGCAGATGACGTGTGAGAGTAAGATACACGGAAAAAAAAAATGAACACGCGAAGAGAAAATTAATATAACACAACACACGTTTAGAGTGAAGAAAATTTATGTTTCTGAGTTAAATATTCAGCCTGATTTAGTACCGGTACATCGAGCGTTCGTTTTTGTTCTGAATCCAGTAATGTTCCTTTCAGTTTACTTCACAAATCACCACATCGCCCCTTTCCCTCACTTTCGCTGCAGGAGTGTTTATCATGGCGCGAGAAAAATTTGAAATGAAGCCAACCTATCTCAGCGAGATGATTAAAATGGTTATAAGTCAATAAAGATGAAAAAGTTTGAGAAGTTATTCAAAGTAAAAAATGGTCAAAAATATACATTCTTGGCTTGCGATGTGGCTTAAGGAATCGTAATCGTATATTACATCAGACTGTCATTTACAACCTTACCAATTATTTGGCACAAAAACGCGTTTAGTGCTTAATATCTGGTCACATTCAGCAGGAATACACATAGAACTTGCTGCAACCTTAAGAATCGAAACGCCTTTGTCAGCAGAATAATTAAGAAGACTAAAAGACACATTAAGTGGAATAAATTTTTATAAAGGTCTAGATATAAAAGTGGACAATTATTTGAAATCTCCTAAAACAGTGGAAATTGTCGAAAAATATTAGTGGTATGTAACGTATAAAGAGTTGTAATGTTATTAAATAAATGCAATATTATATGTTAAGTAAATTTCTTACAATTACAGGAGGCCTGTAAAATCAGCAGGAGGAATGATTGATTCAAATGTTACTTAACGTCAAAATGTCAGGATCTGAAGTGACAAAGCGTTCCGTAACAAAAAAAAAAGTCATAAGAGAAGGCGAAGATGACAACGTGTATATTCCACCGCACAGACAGCCAAACTACAAGAATAAAAGACCTTCTTAATTGAAGTGACTGAACTAAAGACCAGACACATTCTGTGTACGAACCTAGACCGTTACGGTGAAACAATCCGTAACACGCAGCAGTTTATGACATAGTGTCACATGTCAAGAATTCTTTCGTAACAAATAAATAAAAATATGTGCAATGAGGTGGATGGAAGGGAGAGGCCGTCCGAAGCAACTTATAATGTGTAGACAGAGGGAGAGGGAGAGGGTAAGTTGATGAAGACAGAGCAGGATGGAACAGAAGATGAGAAGGCCGAATAATTTCCATGGAAGTATCAAGGTCGGTAAGTTGGTCTGGGGGAGATAAAGGCAGAATAGAGGGTGAATTTATCACAGTAGAAATTTCGGTCACGAACTGCACGAGGGGCTACAAAATTAGATGCACCCCTGATAATTAGAGCTGTGGAAAGAGCAAGTAGGAAGAAGAGGGTTGAAACACAGCATGTGCAGAGAATATTCGCACTGTGTCTCAACGATGATGAATTGGAAAGCTTCAGACTCTTTTTGAAAAACCACACAACACCTACCAAATTGCAAGTGCAATTCATTAATGGATTTCGTTAAACATTTGTCAGTAATGGTAGTTAAAACTTAAAAGTCTCTAAATGTTACTGAAAAAATACGCTCCCTTTTGGTTAGAAGATTATGCTTACATGAAGTTTGGTACATCACTTACAATGTAGAAAATTAAAAGGGTAAAAAAAATGCCTATAGAGGGCTGGACAAGACCTAGGATTCCAGAAGTTTGAAGCTTTCAAAATTTCTGGACAATGGGCACATGAAAAGACAATGTCAGACCTACGCACCTGCTGTTTTTACCCCTTCCAAGAGATGCAACTGGTACTGTTTTCTGTTAGAGACTGAGTCGACCCAAGGACCAGATTGCGGCTGGACGGATTAAGACATTAAAAATTCCCAATAAACCGCCAGTTCTAACTTAAGTAATATGAATTTTCCAAGAAGTTTCCTTTATATTTATCTAATAGTCAAACGACTGGTACTCGAAGCGTCATATAACATCTCGTGGTACTGTATAAGTAATGCTGTAATATTAGCAAATCTGCCTTTTATACTCTCCACGTTTATTTGAAATATGACAAAAATAATGAAGTGATTTAAGTCATTAGAGCGTAACAGAGTTGGAAATAGTCCAGCGTTCAGGATTCGGAGGGCGTCACAACTTCATTCTCTAAAAGAATAAATGCCATTAGAGTGACATTGATTTGTACTGTCGATATAGGGGGCAGTGGTGTATTAAACAGACAATTATAACAGTTACATACACGGTCATCATATGCAAATAAAGTGGTGGCCTCCTTCATGTGAGGTATTAATGGATGTAAATGATTTAAAAGGCTTGTTCTATCTGATACACTTCACCATATACAGAGAAAATATGGTAGGTTTCATTGTGTTACGTCGCGCAGAAGTTGTTGTCAGATAATGAAGTACACTTTCAACTTGTACGGAGTGATTCAACTGAAAATAAAGAAAAGGATAGGGCAAGTATCAAGCAAATTTCGTACAAAGATTTATTCGGGCTTTCTTCAGTAAAGCCATCATCTGGTATACCTAGGCGTGTATAGGTGGATAAAAATGACTAACTTACTTAATTACTTACTTAGTCCATGGTGCAGAGTCCTTCTTGAGAAGCTAACTTGTTTGCAGCTAGTCAAGAAGTTCACCGCATTTCACGAAACCCGAAGGTTCATTACCGCACTCACAAGCGTCCGCCACCTGTCCCTATACTGGGCCAGCCCAGTCCAGTCCATATACCCACATCCCACCTTCTGGAGATCCGCCCTAATATTATCCACTCAACTACACCTAGGTCTCCCCAGTGGTTTCTTTCCCTCCGGTTTCTCCACCAAGACCCTATACACCCCCACTTCTCCTCACCCATACGCGCCACATGCCCAGCCCATCTCATGGATAAAAATGACACCTACTTTAAAAAGAAATGGAGGGTTACAATGGGGACTGAATTCATGTGGCTTGGGAGCGTGCCTAGGGGAGGGCTGTAGTGAATATCATAATGAAACTCTCAGTTCCACGAAAGGCGTACGGAAATTGCTTTACCAGCTGAGAAATCTTCACTTTCTAAAGGAAAAGTTCCAAAGATTTAAAATGTAGTAAAAATGAGATAGAAAAATTTGTTGAGATAGTTTTGTTGATGCAATGTTATCGAATATTTTAGTAAAATGATTTATTTTCTCCTCCTCCTCATCCTCCTCCTCCTCTTAATCATTCTTCATGCTACATTAGGTCCCAACAACTGGTCTCCCTTAATATCCCTTCAGTAACAACCACATGCTTCTTTTTAAGGAAAGTCAACTTTGAGATATAATTCATAAAATTTGAAGTGCACGTTCGAGTAGAATCAATTACTTTTTAAGTGACGTGAATAAAGTTTGCATTTCAGTCTCGTTCGCCGTTTTCATGTGATTGATATCTGAACAAATATTTTTGAATTTAATAATCGGAGAAACAGATTGTATTGCACCCTACTGCGATAAGGGATGCAGGAAGGCGGTGAACGTACGGTTAATTGTTCAGCAGAGGAAGTTGGCAGCACTGTTGTGCGGCAGCAGTGCGAAATAGACACATTGCATTGAGTCACGACATTTCTAATCTGTGTCTGTTCCTGTATTGTATTGTAATGAATGTTACACAAGCACGGGAAAGTATGAGGTATCTATAAACGAAGGATTTGTATTTGCATTGTTGTAGCTTTCCATATGGCCATGTCCGGAGATCAAAGTTGTTCATTCAAACACATAATGATTAACTGAATCAGTACCTACAGGAAGTTTGATTACGTATGTTCTGCGGCAGGTTTTTGTTACAAAAAAAATGACTAAAATTAATGTGTATAAGATCATGGAAGAACACTTTATTGGCAAAGAAATAATTTAGCTGTAAGTACAAAATTTAGGGGCGATCAAATGAAGGTCGAGATGGGTGGGGCAGGTAGAACACACAGGCGAGAAGAAAAATTCACATAGGCTCTTGGTTAGAAAATATGAATGAAAGATTTCGCTGTGAAGACCTAAGCGCAGATTGGAGAATAATATTAAGATGAATATTAAGGAAATAGAAATGGGTGTTGGAGACTGGAATCAACTGGTTCAAGATAGGGGTCAAAGGCGAGCCTGTTTGAACACCATAAGGTGGAGAAATCTGTGGTTTCCATAAAACGCGGGAAATTTGTTGAATGGTTGAGGAACTCTAAGCTTCTCAGGAAGAAATCTGCTCGATATATAATAAAGAGAAAATGCTGTTGTTCATGCCATAACCATCGCAGCTATACAAGAGCTTCTGAGTGTAGAATAAATGCTTCACAATCACAAATCACCAATTATCACACCATCAGTGCTTCACAATCATGCAACACCAGTTATCATTCCATCACATGTTCACACTTGATTCACCTATTATTATTCAATAAATTTTCCATAACTAAAAATCACCAGTCATCATCCAGTCAGTGCTTGACACTCAAATATCACGAAATATCATTCCATTCATTCTTCAAACTCATGTGTGACCAATTACCATTTTATTAAAAACACCTGATAAATTTAGTTAAATAGTGATTTTAAAAAATCTGTGGGCTTTGATTAATTTGCAATTAAAATTAATCATAAAGTTCCTTTTAAAAAAGTGATATCTGTGTCTTCGCGAAGTGGTTAATATTTGTGCTTCATATTCTAAGAGCTAGAAACACGAATGTTTAACAATTACCTTGATCATCGGTTTTCAGGCGCGTTGCGAAACTTCTAAAGTCGACCATTAGCTTCGTCATTTCTATCGGTCCGTCTGTCTGTCCGTCCTTCCTTCCGTCTGTCCTCATGGAACAACTCTATTCCCACTGGACGGATTTTAATGAAATTTGATATCTGAGTATTTTTCCAAAATATGTACAGAAAATTTAACTTTTATTAAAATCTGACAAGAATAACGGGTACTTTTATGACGAACAATATACATTTATGGTTATATGTTGTTCAATTCTTCTTAGAATGAAAAGTGTTTCAGACAATGCCGTAGAGAAAATCAAAACTTATTTCACTTATCGTAACATTTTTTTTTAAATCATGCCGTTTATGAGACAATGTGGAAAAATATTTTACAGTCGGGCAGGCCACATAAATATTTTTGTGCATGCCCATTGCGTGCTGGATGCGAAAGTCTAAAATCACACTCTCGGAATATGTAATACTTGCTGCTTTTCGACTGCAAAAATGTTTGCAAGAACGCGCTTCTACGTGCTTTACGTTTTACTTACATTGCCTGTTTTTTTATCTAGACAAATACAGAAGCAGCATTTAGACGTAAGTGAGGCCAAGATTCCCGCATTTCAAAACTTAAACTATTCATCGTTTTGTGTGTTTTCGCAAAATTGGGAAGAGCGAGTATTATATGCGTTACGTATATCTTTACGTCTGTTCTTCTGTCCGTCCGACCATCCGTCCGTCCGTATGAAACAATTCGGCTACTACTGGATGGATTTTCATGAAATTTGATATTTCCGTATTTTTCCTAAATCTGTCGATAAATTTAAGTTTCTTTGAACTCTAACAAGAATAACGAGTAATTTACTTGAAGACCAATAAAACTGTTTATCATACCGCGCTCAGTTCTCATTAGAATGAGAAATGTTTCAGAGAAATTTTCTAGAAGAAATCAGAAGAGACATTTCAGGTACAATAACGTATCTTTCTGAAAATCGTGCTGTTTATGAGATAATGTGGAAAAAACTGTAAAGACACGCAAGCTACACATGACAAAATGGCGCATGCGCATTGCATGCTGGATACCTGACGCTAAATCCCCCTCTCAGAACATGCAATACATATTGCTTTTCCACTGCAACAATGTTTGCAAAAGCACGACCCAATGTTAGGTTTTACGTACATTGTCTGTCTTGTTTGCTTTAATTTTCCCAAATTTTGTGTTGATGTAAATCTCCAAAATAACAATAAATACTGGTAACGTAAACGCAAGGTAATAGAACGAGTGATTCAAAAGACGAACAAAGCAAGAAGACATATAGAACTTACCGCTCACCTGCAGTGAATTTTAATACACACAAACCTATTATGGAAATAATGAAGATTCATAAATACTGGCATAGCAACAGGCACAAACGAGAGGGGGGACAAGGTTCTAAACAGGGATAAAGCTGCAAATAGAATTTATTTAAAATATCATCTTCCGAAAGGCATTAAGTGAGATCTAGAAATCTGTATGTTTGGGAATGCAAGGTATTTCACTTGAAGGTACACAAGTAATTAGTGACAGGACACATACATACGTTTTATGTGCAAAGTGAAGAAACATAAGAGTCCCTAATGATAACGAAAGCTCATTATATAGATAAGGCCAGTTGCACAAATTATCCAAGATCTCCTTCGGCCCTCCCAGGTTTCAGTTTCACAAAATATAAACTTCATATTTGCTTTTTGAAAAGCCTTTCCAGACCCATGTCTGTACATCCCATTGGGCTGTACTGCAGAGCAAGATTTGTTTCCGATATTGTCAGTTCCCTTCAAATTGTCCCCTTCAGTCACAGAGCATATATTTAGTTGCGAGCGGTGATGTTGAAGATGCGAAGTTTCGTAGATGCTACGACCTTCCTTCTTTTAAATAGGAACAAATGCCGAATTCTGGAAGAAGCCTATTCCATCCCACATAACATGCCAGAAGACTCGAAGCTTCCAAACGTTTATTTCCTTCCGCACAACAATCTTTTTCATGTTGTTTTCTAACTAAGCAAAACACTTGAAACTTTATTGAAGTTCACGTGTTTTTGTTTAACGTTAATTAAAGAAACAGGTTATGATGTGGAACGTATTTGAGGGTTGTGTGACCGTGCATTTTTCTCATGAAATAAAGTGAAATGCCAACTTGATGGAGGTAGGTAATTTTATTGATGTATTCTTAGCTAGACATGTTTCGGGTACGTAAGCCCATCATCAGTAGCATTAGATTTTGAGTTGTATCATATGGTCTTCTGCACACGAACTACGCAGCGGCTCTCAAGACCACCACCCATCCAAAAACTCGGTGCAGAAAACCATATGCTGCAACTCAACATATAATACTCCTGATGATGGGCGTAGGTACCAGAAACATGTCGAGCTAAGAATACATCAATAAAATAACCTAATTGCATCAAGTTGGTATTTCACTTTATTTCACGTGGAATTTATTGTCTGACACGCGGAAAACGGCCATTCTTTTCCTTAAAGAGGCATGTAACTAATATTTTGACGAACCTCGTACAGTGGTGCAGGTTACAGTGATAACGGTTAGCAGGTTCCAACCGTCCCAAACGAGCTTCAAACTTTCCTTTCATATCTGAAAAAAGAAACATATTAATTTTCCGAAAAGTTTTTGGAAATATCTTAAGATAATGAACAATGATCCGGATGATGGTCACACTTATCAGGAAGCTTGAGTTGTGGGTTCAGCTTCGAAACCAGAACCTTTATAATACGAGCAGAAGCAGTAACAAATATTGAGTTACCTTCACTTTCCGTTATACCGTAGTTATTCTTTACGATGACAACGTATGGGCAAAACATTCTCCTACTAAGTCACAAGCGAAGTGATGTTATGAAATATGAAGTCCATTCTGTCTCTTCATATCAGTCTTCTACTGAATACTCCATTGAAACTAACGAGAAAACTTGTTGATACGCAACCTTATGTGGTTTAATAGTTAACGCTCTTGATGGTACTGCTTTCCAGGCTGTGGTTTATAGCTAAAAGGTTTATAACTTTGCTGTACGACCAATATACGTTAAGTTAAGTGTAATCGAAATTTTGTATGAACATAAAGTGATGACGGACCACATAGCCGAAATATTCTTTAGCAACTTCAGCACTTGCTTATTTAATGGCACATGAATGAGATAATATCTCAGTCTTGTGCAGGAACTTAATCCATTCAAATCCCATGGATCCGCAATAAAGACTGACATCATTCCCAACGCTGTCAGGTATTCCACATTTTTTTAAATAGCTTCTTTCAGAATGTTTTCATTTTTCATACTTATCAACCAGTTGATCATAAAACTTCCCTAATTGATAATAACTAAAAAGTTGTTACGCTGTCCACACAACAAGCCACTAGACTCCATGAGGAATATGTTTAAATATTCTTTTAAGCTCAATTATTAAGACCGACTGAAGTGAATTACCTGTTATTTACATTTTATGAACAGAATGGGGAGTGGCAAAGTTCCACGTCTTGCTGTCGTTCAGTAAAACCTGAAGAGATCCAGATATACAGGGTGTTTCGGGAGGAATAGTAAAGATTTTAGGATGTGGTAGTATGGACTATTCTGAGTAAATAAGTTCATATAAACGTGTATTTAATTTTCAGTGGGTGTGGAGATACAGCTGTTTGAACGTTACGTATAAAAATACCTCACGAAAAGTATGAAGGAAAGAAAAATGACGTATTGATTTCATTTATTGGTTATGTAAGTGATTAAATAAATTGCAACAGTTCAAAGTAAGTGTTCAAAAATCGCACCATCGACTTCAAAGCATTTTGAGCCCTCTTGACAATAGTAAGTGTAGCTCTCCTGAGGTCGTCTTGGCGTTCTTGCTTTATGAGGGCAGCACTATTCATAATGCGAGAAACCAGTTCGTCTCTGGTGTTTACGTTTTCTTTGTAGACTTCGCTTTTCATCCATCCCCACAGATAAAAATCTAATCTGTACGCGCCAAATTCAAACAGCTACATCTTCACACCTATTGAAAATTGGACACATGTTTATATGAACTTATTTACTGGGATAGTCCATACTACCACCTCCTAAAGTACTTACTATTACTCTTGAAACATCCTGTGTAGTTGGAAAAGTTTATAAGTGTGTTTACAGCTTTGGGCATATTGGGCGAAGAGCAGAAAGAGCATAAGTTAAAGCTAATAACATATGATAATCTAGCAGCATACCTTTCAGAAGGTATTTTCCTGATTCAAATGTCCGTACTTGAAGGTTTACTCTTCTGCTTTACTCTCTCCTTCAGCTATTTTCTGTACAATTATAAAAAGCTTAATTTTTTGAAAAAAGTGTTTACAGAAGATTCTAACAAAATAAGATTAGCTATATTCTCATTTCAGCATTATAGTGTGTCAGAGGGAAACCTTGTAAAATTGAATAGAATTGAATTTTAAAGAAAGCGTTAAAATAAATTTACGGTGAAATCTTAAATTTTAATTGAGAACTTGGCATTAAAACTCGAACTGCAATTATTTTATTCTGCCACCAGAAGAAATGTCTTAAAGATATCAAGCAACAACTACAGAAAGTAGAATTAGCCACGGTTCTGTGCATGCAATTAGTCACAAGGACTTGCAATTCAAGAAAGTTTCCGCGAGATGGGTGCCAAGAGAAATAACGGCTGAATACAGGACGAGTCGAGTAGGGGGAGGGGGGGTCGAATCAAGCTGTTGGAACGGTACGAAAAGAAAGGTGAGGCATTTTTAAAACATAGAGTAACAGGATTAAATAGTAGATTCAACATTTTGAACCTGAGATTAAACAACAAAGCAAGTACTGGGAGTACCTTCCGTCTCCAGAAACGAAGTGCAAGGCAAAACCATCGAAGGTAAAACCATGCTTACGCTGTTTGGGAATTCAGAAGGGTCTATACTTGAACACAACCGGGCGCAAAGTGAAACCGTGAACAGTGAACGCTACTGTGGCCTCTTAAACGACGAATCGATGCCGGTATGTACACGAAGCAACAGGACCATTGTCTCCAAACGTAATTCTGCAGCACGACAATGCCCATCTGCAAACGGCTAACAAGGCACTTAATACCAACCGAGATTTGAAACTGGAACTACTGGAACATCGACCGTACGGTACGCAATTAACGCCTAACTATTTCCACATGTTCGGACCTCTAAAAATGCGACTAGGAAGGTTCATTTTTCGAGAAAAGAGGAAACGAAAAATGCGGCGCATTTGTGGTTGCGCACGCAACCCAAAATATTTTTTTTTTCAGGGGAATCACAAATTTTATTGAAAGTTGGAACAAGCGCATTAAAAAGGGGGAGACTATGTAGAAAAATGACACGCATTTTCCTCGTATGTAACTTTTTCTATATATGGGTTTTAGCTTATTGCCATTATCTATTGAGTGCCCTTCTTATTATGTATTTTTGTATTGAATGTGTGAATGAATCAGCTGTGTTAAGAAACATATTATATATTTTTAAATTTGTATCCACTTTAATATTATGCTTTAGGTAGCCTAAAGCTCTACCAAACAATATTGTTCCTTAAGTTTCATTATTATAATTTTAAATGCCTTATCATCACCTTCACTAGCAGAATATTCGTCATAGGAATCCTCGTTATGTTTTGCTATCACAAATGAATATTTTCGAAACATTCTTTCTTTTCACATGGGCCTAAATTGGTATATTTTTAATGGTTATTTGGCGAGACGGTAGTAATAAGACGACTTGAGTTATCAATACAAAATTGTCACACATTAAAAAACAAATATGGTATATATATATATATATGTATACATATAACATTTATTTTTAATGTGTTTATATATATATATATAATCTTAGTTTTAAATATAATCAAGTTGACCTGCTCATAACTCCCTGCAAGTGTTAGAAAATGATATATTATTACCAGTTATTTATACAAGAAATGTAGACGTTAGGCACTTGTGTAGAAAAGTTCCTCGGCCTGTTTCGTAGCGACAGCACAATTTAAACAGGGCGTATGAAATGTCTGAAAAAGAAAGTTTATTAAGCAGGGAGGTTGCGGCGTGTGCGTAGTCTTTTGATTAAACGAACAAGACCCCAGGCCAATCGTATAATAATTTGTAACCCTGCTATAGGCTACAGCAAATTTAAAAATACATCCGTCTAAATGGATATGAACTACCGTAACTTAATCCAGCCAAATTTCTAAAGAAGGTAGGTTCCCCTCCCGCCCCAGTAAATTAGTAATTTCTGTATCTTTACCTGCAGTTTCATGATAATTAGTTTGCTAGATTGTTATAAGGAAGAAAGAAGGATTATTTGCGAAAACTTTGGCTCGTTGTAAACGAAGCTTGATCCAGTTGGAATTAAATGTCAGTAGTTGAAAGAGTAAGAAGGGAGCAGGGGGAGGCGTGTGTATCTTTTCCTCCACCTCATCCGGTTGGTCTGAAGATGAGACCAAAACTCAGGAAATTGAAACGTCAGATTTTCAATTTGGAGCACGTAAAGGTCCTGAAGAAAGGTGGGACACGTTCAGAGGCCCACGCACGCAGCAATAACGTCACAGTGACGTGAGCTGGGGACACTCAATACAAAGTGTCCGTCACAAACCTGAACCCATAAGTTTTACTGGGAAGAACAGACTGGTCAGAACTCAATGAATTTTTCACAATTAAAGTACGTTTCATTTTGTATTTTAGCCTCATTGCTTTATGATGTAAGAAAATTTAGGTTTATAGTTTATTGTGTGTGTGTGTGTGTGTATTCTTCTGTATGATCTTGTCCCTAAAATATATTTAAAATTCCGACGGATTCTTATGTACTTATCACGAGGGACGATCCTACCAGTCGACTCTCCACCAAAACAGAAGTCATCGAAAATTCTAATTTAGGGACTATATTAATGTCACTTTCACAATCCAGAAGTGTTGTGGGGATAACATTTCACAGAAATGAACCTTAAATTCTGAGAGGATAGAGCTTGACACTGCAACATTCTTGGTATACAGTCGCTTAGTCTGGTACACAACTATCAACGTATCGGAAGAAACGCTGACGTACAGGTAGTTTTCCTTCGACACGTTGGTAACGTTGTGTCAAATTACAAGTATCACACACCAAAATATCTCCCCATTAGAATCCCTATAAAATGAAATATAATTCTTTCAAATAACACTTCTGTGAATCTGAAATGGTTAACTTTATAAACTGATTTTGGAATGCCGAGGGCGTAATCAATGTAAAATTTTGACAAATCCCATCTCTGGCTGCAAGCGACAATTTTAAGTCACGAATTCATGGAATGTGTATACTGTAAGGCCTAAAGATGACGGCGACGACGACGATAGCAACAACTACTACCACAACGACAAAATTCTTCCTGTGTTCGTCATGAATGTGTATGTAGGAGTGTGGAAGTATGACTCAATTTAATCTCAGCCTCGGCATTAGGAGGAAGTGAGCGGTTAGCATATCGCTCCGTACACTTTACACCAGGGATAGGCTCCCAAATACCCATTTAACGGAAAGTTGAATGAGTTACAGTGTCGGTCTTGACATCCTTGAAAAGAGAAAAGTTCCTTGCGCCTAGTGCTTTCGAACGAGGCTACGGCCTGGAACACTGTTATACAATTTATCAACAACAACAAAAACAACAACAGCAACAACAACAACAACAACAACAACTTCTATTAGTCTTAGTATTTAACCAACTTAATGCACAAATTTTTGTTTTATAGTAAATTAATTATATGCCTCTACATGTTTCGAGCACTATATGCTCAAATTCAGTAAGTCAAAATTTTATTATACAGCATCTGGTATCATCACACTGAAACAAGTGTGTGGTCTAAAATTACTAAAACACAATTCTATAAATATGAGAACATAATAGTAAAATTTATGTATGAATTTTTCGGATGTAATTATTGTATATTACTTACTATAAACGTGTTATATCACGTAGAGGTTACGTTTATCCATGGATAAACACACTTGTTTCAGTGTGACGATACCAGATGCTGTATAATACAATTTTGGCCTCCTGATGATGAGCACATAGTGCTCGAAATATGTAGAGGAATATTATAAACTTATTATAAAACAAGAATTTGTGCATCAAATTGGTTAATTACTAAGATTATACGGAGGTGCCCTGTCAGCAAAACATTAAAAAAAATCACTTCTCTTATGTTTATTACTATTCGATCTGTGCTTCTTTTTATTTCTTCTTCTAAGAGCAAACTAAACCTTCGAAAGAATAAAGATAGAAGTACATGTAGATCAAAATACTCGAACAAAATTTGCAACACTTCTTGATGTTAATTACGTAGAGGCAACCTGATATGCCACCAGCAGATGTATGTAAACGTGACGTAACAATCGTGCAGTGTAGTAACGTCAGCAACACAGTTTGCAAACACGGATGTTTGGAACGTGGTTCATACTGCTTTCATAGAGATGGAATATTTTGAGGTACTCAGAAGACCTCCGGATGTTTACTCGTAATTCCACACAGTTTTTAACGCTAATCCACAGACACGTTTATGGCCACTTCATACAGAAATGTTAAAAATAGAGCTGTTCGTAAGAGACACCATAATCTGGTCTTTGTTCACAGACCAACGTACGTAAAACATGCACTTCTTTTCGTTGCTTAAATGAAATATCCTAGACAGTAATATAAACAGCCAACTAGACGCAAAAATAACAAATTTTATTGATAATTACAATCAGCTCAACATGTTTCGGACGATTATGTCGCCTATCCTCAGGAGCACTAGACTGTGTTTACAGCTTGTGGTGTAATGCACTGTAAAGACGGATTATATAATTGAAGAAAAAACACGGGAGCAATAGTCATGATTTATCATTTATATTTGTTCCTGTATCTTGTTAAATATTCACCATGATTTATTTTAAATTATTGTATATCATTAATTGAGACATATAAGTTCTGTATATTGTGTCTGGTGTGGGTAACACGTTCGCTAACTCGCCACAAGAGGCAAAATGGCGAAAAAAAATGGTGAACTAAAATTTTAAAAATATGTTTGAAACAACATCACATCACGCTCTTCGTTCTGGCCTTAACGTGCCATAATGCGCTATATTGTGTACGTAATTGAGAGAAAAATATGTAAAAGTGAACATCTGAAAACGAAAACAATATCTTTGTCTCACGCTGACTCCACAAATAGTGAAAGGTTCTGCTCTATAATGTATATTTTTCTTCCGTAATGGTGATCAAGGGACAATGTAAATTGCGAATTCTTGTAAAAAAAATATGAATGCGAAGTCGAAATATTAATCGAGTTCAAACATTTAGGCAAAATATGTTTCCGTTGCTAAGTAAAAATACTGCGAAATTTTCGCAGTTATTGATCGTGTATCGTTCCTTTACGTTTGAGTCTTCGGTGTGCTACAATTTAAATAACTGTTATAGTTTTTGGTTTTTCTCCTACCAGGTAATTTACGGTTACACTTGCCTCATATGAATATATTTTTAACATTCCTAAAAGTTTCAGTGTAGACATTCATTCCAAAATCTACACCAATCCTTCAAATAATTTCGGAAATATATTGTGCTACCTGACAGACCTGACGTCCTAATTACTTGTTAATTTATTACTTCTTTGCAAAGGAGATACACAATTAAAAGTGTCATAACAAAACATAAAAATTAAATTCTCCTTTAAATGTTGTCTTTTATATTTTATTGTAACTGAAGTCACTGAATTTTTTAATACAAATTTATCTGACAATTCTGTGAATCTGGCAATGGATGTCATAGCGGCTGCAATATAAAACTCGGCGATGTTATCAATTTTGGTGGCTGAAAGGCTTTATGTCATTTCTTTTACTCTTTGCCTTCTTGCCTGCTGTATAGAAACGTAACCATCAAAATATCCGACTCCAAAATTCTTACTTTACCTTATATGATTGTAAAAATTGGGGGCAATAAAAAATTAAGATACATTGAGGAAACTAAGAACAGCGTAAGAAGCCTAACATTTGGGCATAGGTAGAAGTGAGTAAAAGGAAACTAGAGAATATCCCGTAAAAAGTGCCTCACAATTTTTAATCTTCGACAAATATCATTAAAATTACCTGAATACGGTAAATAAGCTGGAGGGGTTATGTAGCTCACAAATGTGTACTTTCAGAACGTTTATCAGAAAACCTAAATGTAAGAATTTATTTGGTAGACCTAGCTGAGTATCATAGGATAATATTAAATTCCATATTAAAGTAAATTGTTTAAAATTGTGAAATATAGTTTGGATTCTTCAGCTTCAGAAGGGCGAAAGTCATTGGTTTGCCTGAAAACAGTCATAAAATTACGGGTTTCATATAAGTCGGAGAATTCTATGACTGGCGCTAAGAGTCCAAAAGTTTAAAATTAAACTACGTCGAGCAATGATGTAGGCAGTTATAATGTATAGTAACACAATATAGTCTACTAACACTTCAAGTATGAGACACACACTCACCACACACTTTTATCAAAGTTTCTAATAAAACAAGGCCGTTCTTTTGCACGGCATTAATAGGTCTACATAGTAGAGATTGGAGGTCAAACTCCCATAATTCTTAATGTAGATATTAGATAGAAATGACTGCTCAGCTGCACACACGAGCCACCTTACACTTGCCAAAAAGCGGCCGCCATACCCACAAATTACGATGCCGGCGACACCATAGCCCGTGAGGACGATCCAAACAAGAGAGGAACCTCTTTACCCTAACGAGATACGAACTACAATTTCTCGCACTTTCAGCCCGTAGCCGAGTTGTTACACTAACCGCACTATCCTGATTGTATCATAGTTTTAATGGAGATAAAAAAGTGTTTAAATTAATTAACAGGTCGAAGGGAGGAATATTTGGAGGAAAAAGTGAAGAAATTGAAGCTCATCATTTCAGATTTGTATTTTATTTATTCAATGCGAATTGGCTAAATGAGTCAAATGCAATTTTGCTGATCAACTATAGGCTTCATTATAGACTATGAAATAAGAATAACACTGTCTGACGAAATATGTGCAATCCACGAGAATTTCAATAACACTCTTAACGCAGAAGTTGCTACATTTTATCTGCACTGCAAATGAGTTTTCTTGTCTTGTCAGCGTCGAAGTCTACAAACGTTCGCGGATTGGGTAACCGATGATCTCTAACCAATAGAGCAGTATTATTAAACTTTCAAGCTGACTGGAAATAATGTTTACAGAGGTCTCAATGAATTGTAGTCCAGATCTGGACGTATCTACACTCTCGTCAGTGTCACACTAAGAAGACTTACTGATTAGCTCTGTATTAAATAATATTAAGCTACATGCATATTTTACCAGATGTTTAAATTATATCTTCTGTTTACGATACAACAAAAAAGTATCAAGAAAGAGGCCTAATATCGGCAGACGTACACAATTCAGTAAGTCTTCCGAATACGGAATATTGTGAAACGGAGGAACACTACTCGACAGCTAGGTAACTAGCTAACTACTTAGCTAAGAAAATAAAACAAAATGAATGGCACCGACGAATGAAACATCAAAATTAGTAAATCATTGCTTAATCCACCGATTTACATACTAGCCCCATTGAGCTGAGGATTTATTGAGAAGAGCATCCAGTTAAAAGATTCCTTGTCCTTTCTCAAACCCGAAGGCCAGTTACGATGTTATACCAGTCCCTATTCTGAGCCAAATGAATCAAAAACACCTTCCCAATCTACTTGATTAATATCCATTTTAATATTATCTTTCCATCTAAGCCTAGGTCTTCCAACTTTGTAGGCATTTCTATCCCCATTCACTTCATCGCTCTACCAATACACACAAAAGCTGCGCAAAGAGATCTTTGTTTGGTGTAGGATTCAAAGAGATTTTATTACCCTCATCGACCAACAATTACCCTCTTTATCCGCCCACCGGATCCGCGTACACTTACAAAAATTCTAGGGGACTGCCGAAGGTTTGAAGAACTGCGCTGTGACACAATTAAAACCTGCAACACAGTCGATTTTGGATAGAATGTACGCTTTCCTTTGCGAGTGTCTTTTTACATTTTCGAACAACTCACTGGCTTTGATGTTCTCCTTATTAGGTGTTGCAATAGGTCATGTATTAAGTACTGTGTTAAGTATCCATTAATTGTGTAGCTTTTAAATTGTAATTGTAAAAACAAATACGCTCTTCTGTAAACTTTGTAGCTGGTTTTACTTTCCTATTGACACAGCGAGTAACGATCTGTGTTAAACAGAATGTTGACATCCATTTTCACATTAGCAACACCCACTTGAGGCTTTTCAGTTAAGCAACACAAGAGAGAGAGAGAGAGAGAGTAATATTTTTTAGAGGTATCAGTCGTCTGTTGTTATAAAAACCTCCGGCAAATCACCCTCATCATTGTCCACTTCCAAGTGCTAAAGGAGAATATGTTGGGCTCAAGTACACATTAGGAGCTGAGGTCTTCGGATATTGTCCCAGCTCAGGGATTCGACAATTATATCCAGTGTCCTATCTACTGCAGAACCTTACTGGTAACTGGTGGGTGGAAGAGGATACAACACTTTGTTTGTTGCAGATACAAATTTATTCATTCAGAAATATTCATACATGAACGCTGTACATTTCCGCAACATCAGAGTAGCTGTTGCACTGTCATTACATATAAACAGTACGTTCATCTCTCCATTTCTTGCAATCATTCCCAATTCCTAAGCCCGTGATTTCTAAAATTAAAGAATCAGTCTATAGAATCTTCAACACTGAAAAGAATTTCCATGCTGAGGTTGGTTATGTAGCAATTAACATTCCGGCACACATTAATTCCATCAGCATAAAATCTTTAATTGCACAGTATTAACATTTTTTTATAATGAATCATCGTGCTGAAAGATTTGCAATATCAATCGATAGGCCTGATACAAGAGGCATATTAGAAGAAGTGAGGAAATACGTTACTAATAGCAGTTGTAAAATATAAGCAATACTATTTGTAGGGAAAATTCATTAACTAAGGCAACGAACGTGAACAATTTGGTGAAGTGGTAATTCACTAAAACTCCCTAATCTCAAGTAGCTACTAGCTTTAAATAAGGTACTCTGCAGATGTGCTTACCTTTTGTAGTTTTCGTCACTCTCCCAGCACTCCGAAACCCAGCACTATGTCCGTCCCAACGTAATCGAATACACATTATTCTGCATTTCATTCGAGGTTACATATCCTATATAATTTTAATAGCCCTGTTAAAAGCCCCGAAATTTAGCATGTGTAATATGATTACGTATAAAAAGGTAGGGCCGGCCCTTTTACGCCAAGAGGTGTATAGTTAGAGTACCAGTATAGCTCCATTCTTTCATAACGTCGGCACTAAAATGATGTGAGTGGTCAAATTCACGCGCTTACTGATTTTGCTTTCGGAATGGAGCCCATGTCCTCACTGAACTGCGGACTAGTTGAGTTGTAGATCCGGTCTTAGGCGTTTTGGAGAAGATAAGATAATCTTATCTCTGCCCGGATTCGAACGCCGGATTGCCTAGCTCTTACCTAGTCACTATTTCGATTACGTTATGCCGGCTAGTGTGTATAGTAAAGCAACTGGAAATAATTATTTTAATTAATAATAAGTATAATTCCTTTAGATGTCTGAGCTCGCAGATGTCACAGAAGTCACATAGCGGAGGCAGGTTTCGTATGTGATAAATTTCCGTCAACAACTGTCCTGCTGTAACCAGAGATTCGAGATATGTTGCGTAGTTATTCTAAGAAAACTTGTTAAATGAAAAATTGTGAATTAACATGAAATATATTCTAAGAATTTACCAAGAATTAACAAAACTTTATGTAACTTTATTTATACAGGGTGTCCCAGGATGAATGCTCCAGACTTCGGGAGAGTGTTCCTTATGTTAAGGTATACCGATATAACCCAAAACACCTCTATCCAAAGTTGAACGTTTACGGAGATAATGGCCTGAGAAAAGTGGGGGCTTCTTGCGGTTCCAAATACTGCAACCTGCACAGCTGATGCGTCGCGTGACAGCGTTGATAACCTTGAGAGTGGAAAGCAGTGTTAATCGTGCCTGCGTGACTGTTAGTTGTTTGTACGGGAGTTGGAAGCGCCATGTAAAATGCTTGGAGACCTAAGAACGACCACGGTGTTAATGCGAGTGTTTATGTAGTTCAGTTTAATGGCTTTATGTCACTCATACGTTAATTACATGTTAAGTACAGATATTAACATTATAGAAACCACATATTCCTGCCAATTTTAATATGTATTTGGTAATCAATAAGTGTGTAACAGCTGTCAAAGTTTCAAACTCCTCTGGTCATTATCTCCGTAACCGTTCAATTTTGGATATAGGTGTTTTGGGTTATATCGGTGTACTTTAACATAAGGAACACTCTTCCGAGGTCTGGCACATTCCTCCTGGGACACCCTGTATATGGACATGTTGCCATAAACGCTCTACAGTAACAAGACATCACAACAGCCGGCTAGAAGAGAAAGTCATTACTTAAAATGCAGCTCTTCGCTTTCAATGAGCGGAAAATCAATTCGCTCTTCTTTCACTGCCCAAAATTATATTATTCCTGGTCCAGAGGTTCCTCCGCTTTTTAAGATCCGCCTTTTAGCTCTGTTAACTGATTTCATCCGTTCATTATTTCGTAACAAACTCCCGCGCGTGCTGCTCTTGACAAGCCCATAAGAAAGGCAAGTCAGATATATACCACACACAAATCCTAAATCCTATGGCTTTCTGTCTGACGGCGGGGTGACGTATCTTGGGAACACGAGTTCCTACTCTTCACTTGATGAATTGCCTATTATTACAAGTAGTGCGTAGTCGACACACGAACACAGTCTACGTTGTCATGGACCAGGAACTGGTTGGGACACATAATCGATAGACAAGAATACAAAGACAAACATACAGGCAAAACTACAGAGAAACAAAACAGATCAAAGGATCAGAACAAAGCTGACATCTGGCACCATGGAAGCCCGTGATTTATATTGGTCATTGTACGTAGAAGAGTTTGACAGTACTGGACACATGAATTGTACTGAATGTGGTTGTCTGTTTGTTGCTTAATTTATGTAACAATGCTTCTTCAGCTGAATATATTGCACATAAAAAAGAACAGATAATTGTGAATAATACATTGGAAAGGAGGCAGAAGAAAGAATTCAGTTCTATTTCAACAACCTAATCTTCAAAGATTCTTTTTTATTGACTGCGAAGATTTGAGTATGACGACTAAACGTTTCGTGGAATTTCCGCTTTCTGAGCCGATAATTGAATTCGGAACACCCAGATGTTGAAACAGAAATGTCAGTCCGAAAGTTGTGCCTTATTATTTAAGTTGCTTTCGTTAATTGAAAAATGTATAGCACACAACCAACATCAATAGATAAGACTACCGATAGGTAAGTACAGGGTAAATAATGGGTTGAAGTTCTGGTGATTGAAACATAGGGTCCAACAATGACGTTTAAATAATTTTCCATTCGATACGACCCTTTGCCGGCCTCCCACCGTGGAAAATTTTGTTCGATCCACGGCCATTCTGCGTGGGATTTGTGGTGCAAAAGGTAGGATTTTATCCGAGTAGGCCTACTTCAGTTTTCTCCTATCTCTATTATCGCTCCATACTCATACATCTCACTCTGACACTACGTCATCTTCACATACTGATGACGTCGTTAAATAACGCAACTTCAAAGGCCTTGAGCCAGTTACATTCGCATCCCTTCTTCAAAATCTGTCGCGTCAATTTTTAATTTCATACTAATCTTCATATTCTTATTTCTTGTCTTCTTCCTGCTTTCATATTAACATTTACTACAGCACCCGCCATTTAACAGTCATAACAATACTACGTAACATTACGTGTACTTTGAACACGCTCACCGCTGTGTACGTTTTCTGTCTAGCTCAGTATGATATGTGAGACTTCTTCGGGATTCTAGTGAGATTCATCGAATGTGATCAAGTTTTTTGTTGGTTACATCTGAATTTTTATTTTATTTCCACACTCCTTTGGTTATGGAGTCCGGTTAACAGTTTTAGGAATCAGATGGTGTACCTGCTGAATCACTATAACTGTCTGCCTATTGATCCGATCACTAGCACACCTCAGTTATACCTGTTTTCTTGTCTATTAAAGATGAACTGTACGCAAGTTCCTATATGGAAACTCACTATAGTAAACACCTGACTTACGAAATCGGACTCTTCCTTCTAATATCGGAACGCCCTTCTTGGTTTACTTTAGTGAGAGCGTTGAATTTTCGTTGGTCAGTATGGAAATTTCTCTTGTTAATTTGGATTCAAAATTTGCTTGAGTCACGAGATTATTCTTGCACTGAGTACTTAGTGTTTCCCATATATATTTTAGGAATTATTCAAATTAACTCTTATTTCCTTTGTTGGTTGCTCACGGGGTATTCGAAACCTAAATATCTCTGGAGCAATGACCTTCCGTCTCTAAGTGAAGGTTTCTTGAACTGGACCTCTACTGCGAGTTTTATGACGGACGGCAAGGATTCGATACGTGACCACTACTTTTGGGTCGTCATTCTAATGTGTATGGATGGCTTCGGGCAGTCCGTAACTGAGGGCTAGCAGTCGTTTTGCCTGATAAGCAAATGAACAAACAATGTTAGGCTAATAATTGTATCACTGCTTTGTATGACGAGTCGTTTTAATAAAAGCAAGTAATTTGTAGCTTGCAATTCAGTTTCATGTGAAGCACAAAGAGTAAATTGTACGTAGGCCTATATTGCATAATAAACCGCAGCCACGTGGACCCAGTTACACTAGATTTATAAAACTGTTCATGTAATTGTCCAGACAAGTCTCAAGGTAATCGATTGCATAGTTTCCGAGACGTACACAGGAACATAAGATTATGCACTGCTCTAATGTTCACTTATTTTATTGACTTCTTAACAGTAACGCAAAGGACACAAACCAACACAATAGTATTAAACTGAGTAGAAATTGTGGTTTTCAATTTAATGTATGTGTAGATGTGCATGTAAGACAAATGCTTGTTTGACATGGACGTCTACACATTCGATGCAGAATTTTTGTCTTCCAGTTTGCTATCCAAGAATATAACGATTAAGACATATAGAACTACTATTTTGCCTGTTGTTTTGTATGGATGTGAAACTTGGTTGCTCACATTGAGGGAGGAAGTGTTTGAGAATAGGGTGCTGAGGAGAATGTATGGATGTAAGAGGGACGAGATAACAGGGGAGTGGAGAAAACTGCAAACTGAGGTGCTCAATGATTTGTACTCTTCACTCAACATTGTTCGGGTGATCAAATCGAGAATAAAGAAATGGATGGGGCATGTAGCATGTATTGGGGGAGGGGAGAGAGGGGAGAGGTGTATACAAGGTTTTGATAGGGAAATCTGAGGAAAAGAGACCACTTGGAAGACCCAGGAATATTTGGGAGAATAATATTAAGATGGATATTCAGAAAATGGGATGTGGTGGGCATGGACTGGATCGAGCTGGCTCACGACAGGTAAAGGTGGCGGGAACTTGTAAGTGCGGTAATAAGCCTTCGGGCTCCACAAAATGAGTGGAATTTCTTGAAAAGCTGAGAAACGATTAACTTCTGAAGAACGACTCTGCTCCATGGAGTAAGTAAGGAAGTAAATAAGCAGACGTGCTTGTTTGTGCGCTGTTTTGAAGAGTGTGTGTGTAGTTGCAAGCGTATCCTGACTCATCTTAGATGCACAAGAGTTATTGGTTTAAATCAATAAAAATGTTGAAGAACAAGTCAGACAAAAGAAACGAATACGCGTTTGTTACTTTCAATCTGCCCTTTTCGGAATGATTTATCACACAGTTCTATACCAACCCAAAAAGGAGGCAGTCTGACTGTAAAAGAACTCAGGCAGCTAGCCAATAAAATATTAAAGCTGAAAAGGTCAAGAAAGGATATCAAGCAATAGAACATAAGAAAGGAAATATCAGTAACAAGTAACCTGTCTGGCATTATACAGCGATCAGATGCCAGAGATTCAGTAAATTCTGGTATCACATTATTGGTAACTTTCTCGCTGGGTTTGATGTGTCTTAGTATTATTCTTCGCGGATGTGTGAAGGAAAATTTCTAGCTAGAAGACCAAACAAGTAGAAATAAGGATGAGCTTGAACATAAAAATATGCAGATACCAAGAGAGGAAAATAAGTCGCATGTCACGACGTACATATTAAAGTATCCAAGAGGTGGACATTACTTCATAATCCCATGGGAAACCACTGTTCAAGCCTATGTACGCGTAATAGCAAAATATAGTTCAAAACGTTTCTTTTTTATCTCCTTGGTCTTCGTAAAAAGGGAAATGATGGAAAAAATTTCGAAATTATGAATGACATTGAACACAACTAACCAACAATTTCAAACACTATGTCCTGCGACAAAGTTGTACTAAATTAAATTGTCCAAAGAGATGCAACACGAAGCAGTCTATTTATTATTCTGCAAGTTCACTCTACATGTTTCTGGTGTCAACCACACCCATCATCAGGATTACACGAAACTGTAACTATAGCCTCTGGTGCTGGTCATATTTTTTGTGCAGCTGCCTCCCTCCAGCGTGGCCAAGCTAGCTTGGCCACGCTGGAGGGAGCTTGAATTTTCACCGAATGTAACTTATCTACGACGTTAATTTGTGGGAACAGTATTTTGTAAAAAAGTGGCTATATTACATTTGAGATGCTGTGCTGTCTTCTGATAATCCAAGGTAAGCCGTGCTGACTGAGTTTAACTTATGAAATTTAGTTTATCCGAGTAGAGCGAGACATTGGAACAAATTTGGTAACTTTAGCAAAATTTCTAAATTCGAGTATTTGACTTTAAATTATAAAAATGGGCAAGAGAGTTATTTTACTTTTTATTATAGTGCATATACAGTTAGAATATTATTAATTGTTATAAGTGCATTTATTAGTTAGAATAGAATACAAGTTTTTTTCTTATTTGTGGTTGATCTTGTGTGGAACGAATTAAGTGATCGTTTTATTCGTCCCGGGTTCCTAACTACTAAACCTTGTGCATGTCAGAAACCTTCTGACTAGTGGCAGACTCTATCGACGTATTTAATATTATAACCAGTGCTAATACGCACTCTACTTACACCCCAGTGACATTTAGAAAGACGTCAGTAAAATCTAGCCATTTCAAACTAGGGCACTAGAAACAGTGACACCGGTAGGAAGAACAACCTCCCGTTGGCACTACAAATTGGTAGCTACCCTCCAACGTCGCCAAGAAACTCTGGGGCGCTGCGCAAACATTATGAGCAGTACGGAAGGCTGTAATTACAGTTTTGTGTACTCCTGATGTTGGTGTGTTTGACACTTGAAACATGTAGAGTGAACTTGCAGAATAATACATAGACTGCTTTGTGTTGCAGATGGTTCGACAATTATTAATATAGATCAGCGATGCACGGAACCATAAACATAAAATAGGTTTACTAATTTTACAGAGGATATCCCGTTGTGTTTTGGAACTAAAAAATAGAGTAATTTTATTTTCAGTCAAACACAACAATGCATATTTTAATGTAATATGACAACATATTTCGGTCAAACATGTTGTCACATTAACACTTACCCTACTGGCGTGGAGGATATGGTGAGCTTCTAATAATGCCAGCAGATGGCAGATGGGATTTAACTTCTTGTTTAAAGGGTTAAATAGAAATATACATTGTTGTGTTCGACGGACATTAGAAACTGTTTGTTTTTCTTATAGCTGTACTGTTGAAGCGCACTCCAGTACAACAAATATCCCAATAGAATATATATATATTTTTCTGCTGCACGAACTAGGCGTGATTCGCGCTTATTGGTACTACTCCTAATCTCAGCCAATAGCACATCAGTGTCAGTTCAGTGTTTGTTGATGTCGGATGGAAAAACGTCTACAATATATATATACGGACTATAAATTGCGTAGATATAACCCTACTCCGTCAGTCTTGGTTCCCCTAACCTTAGGCAGAAGTGAACCTTCAATTGTTTCATGCACACAGCAACAATCGACCGAAAAAACTGCCGCTTTCAAATACTATAATGGATTTCTACAGCACAAATGCGTCTGGAGTGTGTCTTTCAACAGGCATCACGGACATATGTCTACGTGTACATTCTGCAGTAAAGATTCACGAGTTTCTGTGACAGTTGGGGGTTTTTGGAAGTAATCCTGATCATATCTTCTTGGATGTGTCTCTGTGTATTCTGGTAATATGTAGCGACATATCAGAACAATCTGCTCCCTCCTACGTCAATGTTCAAAAGAGTTACATGAAACGTCGATTGATGTACATCATACAACACGATATATCATCTCAGTAGAAAATTATCTTCTTCTTTGAGATATGTTTCACCTTACATGTTTTTTTAAATTAATATAAAAGACAAGTTTATTACTATGTCATAATATTATATGAGCTTTAGCACGATATGAAACGAAATTTACTATGAGGATGTTACGGAAGTTTTAAGCTGGGTGAGTGTAGATCCTACGTACTGTGAAAAAGAGAAAAGAGCTTATAAGGGCAATTTAACACTGCAAGGATCGAATCGCACAACTAGAAGAAACAGGACCTTAACCCGAACACCAAAATTTTACAGCGTGATTGATTTTTATATTGTGTGTAGATAATATGCACTGAGACACACTCTAGCCAGTAACGTCTCTGATATCTACGGGGAAGAAAGCAAGTACAGATGTAGTTTTAAACATTTAAAGTTTAACAGAAGAATAAAAACCAATTAGATGCCACTTATTTTTCTATTGTACTTCTTATAGGCTCAACATGTTTCGGGCACTACTATACCAATCATCAGGAGCTCGCGACTATAATGTTGATTACCACATTGGTCGTTTCGTTCTTAGTTTGGTGTAGGTTGGAGGTTAGTTGCAGTTAGGCTGGAGTAGTGTCCGGGCTCCAGCCTAACTGCACCTAACCTCCAACCTACAGCAAACCAAGAACGAAACGACCAATGTGGTAATCAACATCATGGTCGCGAGCTTCTGATGATGGGCATAGTAATGCCCGAAACATGTGGAGCCTATAAGAAGTACAATAAAATAATAAGTAGGATCTAGTTAGTTTTTATTCTTCAGTTATCACAATGATGCACGGTCCAACACGCATCAAAATTAAAGTTTAGTTGTTTTTAAGGGTACCTACAGGCTTAAAGCTAAAGCTCTGAATGTTTTCTACAGAGTTTATTTACGTGTTCCATACGGTTCTTACAAAAAACAGCACTATTTCCCCTGAATCATTAACAAGTTGTTGTCTGTACGGAAACAACATTGTTCTCTGTGAGGTAATTTGTGTAATATGTAAGTAGTTTAATTTCATAATGTTCTTCATCTTAATATGAGGCCTAAACTTAAAGCAGAATAAGCCGGCGAAACCTGGGAACATTCCGACAAAGCAATGCTCTTGAAGATGTAAAATGATAGGCCAATTTTAATATAATTTATTGTTTAGAGATCTACGTTAGAAAGACAGTGCTTCTTGCGTTTTATCGCGGATTGATAACTTTAAGTCCTCTCTTTAGACGGGTTTGAGTTACACGAATCCGTAGATGAAAGGATACATTTTATTAGCTTAACATTTTTGGCACTCCGTATTGCACGGCCACCAGTACCGGATATTCAGGGTTTATATTTTATAGTACAGCAATGTAGTATGTCATGTTATGGTGTATTCTGCTATATTTATATATGTTTCTGTTTGTTTTGTTTTTGCATTTAAATGGCTTTTCATACAGTTTTCATAACTTCGCGCTACTCTTTAAGTTTAATGACCCATTAAAATGAAAATATATGCCAAAAACTAATGGCACTGAAACACTGTTCCACTTACACCATTTTCAGTCTATGCGGAAAACTTTGGAACGAATTAGCCTTGTAATTACGGGTCTTGCCGTATTCTTAGTATGCTAAATTATAGGATTATATATACAGCAATAACCACGAAAGTAAGAAGGAATACAAGATTCGTTTCTTCTTACCTGGTTCAGTGGACATCACACTAAACTTAACATACTTCTTACTAGAACGAAGAGTCTTCCTTGTCATTTCCGTGCCCTTCGTACTGGTGTTGTGTGTACCCAAAAGCCAGTTAGATAGATGACGGAAATCTGCATCGTGCAGGATTATTAAAGACACAGGGCAGGGCGGGCGACCCTGCGGGAGCAGAAATGTGCTTGCAAATCAGGGAGTCAAAGCTTGTGATGATACAAAGCAACAAGACAGAGTTGCCTTTATTCTGGCAGAAGCCGACACTGGATATACGAGCAAAGCACCTCTTTTTAACCTGATCTTTCTCCGTTGAGTAAAAGAACACTGGGGCACTCTAGATAAGCGCTGCGGAAAACCGCGAGATAGAATGTCAAAGAACCCATTCTGTAAGTTGCTTTTGCTATCTCTCATCTCTATAACCCCTATCTATTAACATTTACATGTTTCTAGAAAATTCTACATAAAAAAGAGGGAAATGAAAATGGTTAACTTAGTAGCAAGCGAACAGTGCAACTGCTACTATGAATGTCTGTATTATGGACTGAATTCTTTCACTTCCTACTCTTTTAAAATTATAGTAAAAATTTCAAATACAATCAGCAAAAAAAGACAAAAAGTCTTTCGTGTTTAATTCAGGTGTTTTCAGAATTCATGAAACGTGCACTTCTTTTAACTTGTGCTACAAACATCGTACTGTAGTGCTACTCTTAACAAGATGCTTTTCTAAAACCACATAAGCGTCTAAAGGTGCGAGATATGTGAGATTTGGCGTTACCGAAACTCTAGCTATGAAGAATTCTATCTTCTTGTCTATGAAGCCGTATAATCTGGTGGAAATTATCCGGCCTCACAGAAGAATCCCGCCTCCATTTTCAGAGCAGACGAGATGCTTCTGCATAGGTTATATGTCGAAAGAGAAAAGACGATTCATGACTTGTGGTTATTTCACGAAGCTGTAACAATATTTGAAATATTTAGTGTCAAAACATAAAAGAATATTATTGTTTTAGTTGGACTTGAAAAGACCCAAGAACGAGTCTGTATCGAGGCACTAAGTTTGTATTGGAGTTGGCTTGTAGGGACTAAGAAAAATCAAGAAACCGGTCATTAAGGGCTAAGATTCGAACCAGGTTTATCCGGAATACAAATAACAATATCCTGGAACCCTTTGGGCCTGTAATGTGACTGCTTTACGTAAAGATCCACTTATTAAAAAAATGCAAGGTTTTGAACGTTACTTGCCATATGCAGTATTTTTTTTAGGACAGTATTAAATACACAAAACATAAAACAAACAAAACTTTAAGTAACTTGTATAAAATATTTAAAATGAGTAAACACTGTTTTAATAATTACGTTTTATGGAATACTGTGCTTGAATTTAGAGATAGAAATTTTGATTCTTATTCGTAATTATCGATTTCTCCATAAAACCTTCTTGCGACCCTACGTCAGATCCTAGGCGAACTTGTTTTGTGTCGCGACCTGTGGTTGGGAACCACTGCCTAGACCGTACGGTCACCGAGATCGATCTAATAGGCTACATATCACGCATCACGCTCAAGTAGGCAGATAGCGTATTTTTAGATATCATGTCATCTTTACTAAATTCATCAAAGAAAACGGCTGTTTCACCTAACTCACTGCACACTACTTGATTCATATAATTCATATGCATAACACGTATGCATTTACTGAATAACTTATGGATGATCCCAACTACGTTACTAATTTCTCGGTAAGGAGAATCGGATTTGCAGTCATTGCTCCTTGCACAAATACAATGTACCTGTCTGTTCCAGCACTCCAGCAAGCTTCATAATGTTACTCTGTTGGGCCGCAGTTCTGAACTACCTATGCAAATATATTCGAAACGTCACAGTAAGACAATAAGACGTCCCTCCGCTGTCCACATTCTTTCCTAACTTGTGTGAAATCCGCCAGTTCAATACAGGTTGAGAAGCATTATTATGAAGCAGCTGACACCTACCGTGTCCTCATAACTTACAGCCAATTTTAATATTATCCTCTCAACTACACCGAGAAATAAAAGTGAGTTTATCCTTTCAGGTTTAATAAACATAATTTGTATGATTTTTTCATATCCCTTCAAGAGGCTTGATTTATTCCACCCCTCTCAACCGCCTGGATTTAATTTTTCACATCATATTTTGTGAAACCTGCAAACTCAAAAGCTATTGCATATGAAGTTTTGTGCAATTCTGTTACTCCATCTTTCTGTCCGGTCAAAATGTAACCAGTACTTCGTTAATTTACACTCCCTATGCCCTGAAGTTCAAGGAATGTAGAGTACTTGTAAGTTATCCGTGACTAAATATGTTATGTGGGGCTGAGAATGAAACAGACGGAGAGCAATCTGTGAAAATATTCTCCCAGCATTCACCTGGAAGGAGCAAGAAAAATCTAGAAATGTTTAAGTACGTGTTACCAGTCACTTGTTGAGCTCTCGAAGCAGTGACCACTGAAATATTTAGAAGATGTGCTAATGTTGTGTCGTTTTTTACGTCTAGGTGGCAAAAAAGAAAGGAAACAGTTCACGTGGTGAAAAGTTACTTCAAATAAGTAAGAAAACTTACAGTTTATGAGTCGTGAGGCAAGTTTAAAAGAAAGAGACCCATCACAGTAACAACGTGGCTTTATAGCAGGGCGAAAGTTTAGAACCTTATAAACATAAACGTAAGAAGCATTTACTGCTTTAATTAGCTTACCGGAAGTCGCAGTGTTTTTTTGTTCATAATTTTTCACTGCCGTTTTTGCACATATATTTATATATACACATTATTCAGTTCCACTTGTTTTATAGTGTAAATGCTTATTCTAATTGTTTACAGGAACAATTTTGTAATTTATCCTTGTACACACTTTTAATACTCTCTGTGCAATAAATCTCTTAAAAAATGTAGAACATATTGAAGAATTATTAAGGAAATTTATTACATGGAGTCGACTAAATGTGCAAATTCCCCTTCTTCTGGTGTGAACGTTGTGCAGTCTGGTACAGGACTGAAAAGGTCTCAGAACAACTTGCTGTGTCCGTTTTCAGGCTGCAGGCTGAAGGAAGAATGCTCCACCAGAATAAATTCGGTTTAGCTAAGCTATTGCGTAACAGGAGATACAAAATGCTATTTAACTACGTAATAGAGGTTCTTTTTGGGCATTTAAAAGTTCCGGGCTACTCGTGTGTTGCAGTAATTATTTGTTTTGCAAGAAAATAGAACTTTCATCACAATATGTAAAAATGTCCGGCACTCTAACCTATCTTGAGGCAACTAAACCACCCCACTTTTCCATATAGGACGTGTTCCCAAGAACAACAAAAATATTGTCTTCCCTTCTCTAATAATACAAGAATGTGGCAGTGAGATAATTTGTAAGCATTCCTGAGGATTCAACTCTCTGATAAAAGCCACAGCAAAGGCGGAAGAAATTCCAAATTTCTGACATAAGGGGAGGTTATGACTCTTGGCTCCGTTCATTTAGGATGATTCTGGTAACACCTTTGGAGTCAACTACGAGGTTAGAGACTATGAACTACAAGCGGCGAACCGTTCCCTTATATCAAATTTTCCACTGGTTTTGGCCTGAGGCCAAAATATCCTGCTAAATCTCTGAGACTGAGAAAAGTTTTTGTACTTTTGCTTATAATGAAATTAATGCATGGCAGATTCCGTGAGATTTACCAACAGTAGTCAGCATTAAATGTCTGCGTTAGTACACAAAGAGCAGATAGTTGTATTGGAAAGACGAATTAGCAGGAACTCTTTTCCAACAGGTTTAGGTATGTAAATTTATATATCTTAAGCTTACAGTAAATTCAGCTATTCTAAAAGTGTTCCGATTCTGCCATAGATTAGAGCCTTACCTAGACACACTCCCAGCCAGATTTATGTATGAAATATTGCCGAACCTCCCGTAGAAATAGACTGACAACTAAGGAGGTTGCAGCAATGTAGAATAGTTCGTTGATGATCGGCGTCATTTCCAGCTAGGGACAAATGACAGCTTAAAGAATTAAAATTTGGGTAGTTAACCTCAATAGCAGTAAAGGATGGCATAGAAGTATCTGATGTGTGAATGTAAATTTTGGTCAGTGGCGTGTATCAGTGCTGTCAACAAATTTTAAGTTCGCTTGTCGTGGGCCACAGCGGACAGCAAACCCTTGTAACAGGATTATTCCAATTGCTTATCAATCTGCCAAGCCGTTTCTTAACTTGTGATTTTCGACATAAACCCAATTTGCCCTTCACATAAACACCACTCGTGCCGACTGTCCAGCTTATCCCGTTCTTTTTTGTTTAATCACAATCATACTTTGGTCAAAAGTAGATATTAGAAAGATCAAACATTAGCGCTTTTCGAGTTTGTGTTACTGCATTTTGTTTAGTTCCAAATACTTTTTTCAAAACTTTGCTATGGGCATTATCAATGTGAGCTGTATCTCACACAGGTAAACGTGAAGTGCTTACATACTTTACATATAGCTTCAATCTATTCACAGAATTTGAAAAATATTGAACATTTCATTCATTGTTAGAAAGAAATGGCTATCAAAGTAACGTAAACAGTAGTGGGTGCGAGCAGAAATGTGAGAAAATTTAATTCTAAAGTATTGGAAAATGATATTTCTCATTTTGAGAAAAGTGTAAAAACATGATATCGTTTGACCTAAATTTGGGCT
>Ga0136643_10000798_pt1 | contig 36334 bp, 23 predicted proteins | sample TergutLab28metaG_FD_96883 | JGI IMG/M metagenome (GOLD analysis project Ga0136643, IMG submission 96883) | Labiotermes labralis P1 segment gut microbial communities from Petit-Saut dam, French Guiana - Lab288 P1 (version 3) (version 3) | ecosystem: Host-associated > Arthropoda: Insects >...
AGAAGTGGACCTAGTACTGATCCCTGAGGAACCCCATCAGTTATTAGTTCCCATTCCGAGTAGTAATTTATTGTGTCTTTTTTTATCACCACTCGTTGATATCATTGTTTTAATATGAAATTTTATATAGTGCATTTGTTGGTTAATAATTAAAGTTATTCTCCAACATGTTTCATTTTAACTGAACTACCATCAAGGAGAAATTTCAAGAGAAGGGACGCATTCAAGATGTGGCCTACCTTTACTAAACACCATAACAAATTGTGTTTGGTATGATGTGTGATATGCAGGACATCAGTGAATGTATATACAAGTATAGATCTTAGATGCTTCCCTTCACTTAAAATTGTAATGTCCCTGATGGTGGTTCAGTTAGAACTGGAATTTATTGGAGAATGTAAGATGTAAAATAATAGGCATCTACATTTGCCTAATAAGTCTACGTTGTTGGTGGGTAATAAACATCTGAAGAAATTTAATGTTTGGTTGACCGTGCAACGTGATATATTAGGATCCTTCCAGCAGCCAATCAACATAATGAATGACTATACCAGCTGCTGTTTATACAGATTTGATCCTCCTGATGATGAGCAGCAAGCTTGCTGGAAACAATAAATTAATAGAAATTAGTGAAACGTGTTGGCTCATGTTATATGGATCTGAAGAAACATTATTAAAATCCATTTTGAAATAATATCCATGTGGAAGAAGGGATGCTAGTAGGTACTGTAAATATGAAGTAATGAAAAGAAAAAGTTAAAAGGAGTCTGTTGTTGTGGAAATAAAAATACCACTTCTTAATACATTAAGGGCTAGGAATGGTATAACAGTGAAAAAACATACTTAAGAACAGTTTTATTTATACAGGCATCAGACCCTAGGTCCTCTTTTTGGTACTTGTGACAGGAACTAGACCTGAACAGGCAAAACTCAGGGATACTGACTTTGGTTTCAAATTTGGTGGTAACGTTACATGCACAGCATTAAGTACCCCAAATCAGGTTATATACAACACTTTTTTTCTTGTTGGTACACCTACCAGCAAACTTGTCAAAATCTCACCCCTTCTGAGCAATGTATATATCTTTTAAAATTTACTTTCATTACAGTACTGGCAAAATTTTTAAAAGAAAAGTTCCAGTTATGATTTGACTCCCTGAATCTTTTGAAGCAAATGCTAGCATATGTACATTCATAATCCTTTACAACTTCCCTTGCCATTTTTTGAATAACAGTGACAGAACCAAAATTGAAGGCGTTCCATAACATTGTAAATTATGTTAAAAACTAAGGGATGCTATTATTTATGAAGCTGACTGCAGCGTTACCTCAAAACATATACCAGACTTCAGAATGAAGAACAGTGCTGCTCGCCATAATGAGGATGAAACACAAGTGAAACCAGACAATTAATTTCTAGACAATAAATACAGTACAAGACAATTGTAAGATGATATATTTTCTACTTGCAGCCAAAAACCTTACAATGATGGACTGGGAAATTGGCCACAAATATGTATCTGGGACCAACATCCTGGGTCTTGTAGTGTTTGCGACTGTTCTTGGCATTACACTGGCAAAGATGGCAGAGAAAGGAAAACCACTGTTGATATTCTTTGAATCACTTGGTGCTGCTATGTTGATCATCACATACTGGGTGATTTGGTGAGAAACTCATCTCTTTGTGAGCTATATTACTCAATTATGCTAACAGACAGGTTGATTAGGAAAGAAGAAAGGAGATAAACTCAATGTGAAGACAAGTTTGAAATTTTAGTGTAACAGCTATTGATCTAAAGTTACTGATACTTGTATTGATATTGATATTGTAGCAGTTAGTATCATAGGCAGTAACAGTGTCAAAAATGAATGTGTACACACAAAACTGTAAGTACTCTTAGTGCTCCAAAGCAGGCTATCTATGTATTGTTGTAGGTCATCTGAAGATTTTAATTCCTGATAGTACAGCATTTATTATTGTTGCTGATGTAATGCATGCTTGTGTGCCAATGTCCATTCCTACTGTAAATATGCAGTGTGCTCATACTATAAATCTTAGAAATCCAATTGCTATTATGACACAGATTGTTCCTAGATTTATGAAAGCTTCCTTTTTTCCTCTTTCGTGACATGGTATACGAAATTATACCAAATCCTGGTAGAATGAGAATATAACTAAACTACTGATCTGGTATCTTAGAAATGCTCAGAATGGCTGTGGGGCCCACCTAGCCTCCTCTTCAGTGGGTACCCAGGTTTCTTTCACCCAGGGTAAAGCAGCTGGTACTTGAAGCTAAGCACACACTCATATCTGATGCTCAGGTTAAGAGTGAATGGCACTATACCTCTGTTTTTCCCATACTACTTCATAGCATGCATTAGGAAAACTTACCTGTACCATGTTACTTACATGAACTTGTAGCACATGTCATCTTGCAGCTGATATGTGCAAGACAACTACCAAATCATGATCACCCAGTGATGTCTCATTTAAAACTGCATCTTTGTGTGATGTGGTGTTCGGTACTCTCAAGATGAAGACAGCAGTTTCTCCCAAACTGCTGGTAACCATTTTCCAGTGTGCACAGCATCACTTCCATGGAGACTTCACTCTTACTATTCACCACTCTCAGAGTCTGAAGCACTTCAAATGTTGTACTCTTTCAATTTTTATACTCCCTATACCATCTTACACAGTGGCTAAGAACCAAAAGTTTGTTTTTTATAAACAGCATTTATCCAATTTTTATAACCCCTTCACTCTGAAACTTTAATGGTGTTGATCCTATTCTTCAGTCCATTTTAATCTTATTAAGCAGTTACAGAAGAGCACAAAAAGCCTCTGAATTGTAACTGGAGAATGGAACATTTGTTTTGAATCTGCTGGAAATGTCTCCTTTTAAAACTAATACATTTAATGTTACTTTCAAGCATAGAAATATCATCCTTTTACATCTGAAGCACAGTATTCTTGTACCTGCTATAAAGAAAAAAGCCCTTGAGTCCTCTACTGACTAAATGTTACATGACTCTGCCTAACATCATTATGTTCGTTACAGGATCTCACCGATTGGTATATTCTTCCTTGTTGCTGCAAAGGTGGTTGAAATGGAAAGCTTTGAAGTGATTGTTGGACAGCTTGGGATGTATTTTACAACTGTCTTGCTGGGGTTGTTCATACATGGCTTTGTAGTGATCCCACTGTATTACAGCATTTGTACCAGAAAGCTGCCCTTCCGTTTTATACTGAACATGTCACAGGCACTGTTCACTGCGTTTGGTACGGGATCCAGGTATGATTCCTACAGACAGCAAATCATGGTGCCAATATTTTGCTGCAATAATAATTAAAAAATGCCTCCTCAGATAACAAATCTTCAGAATTCGTCCCAATTCAGATAATATTGTTATGATGGGAAGATGAAGGGAACAGGTTGCTTCAAAATGTTGGTACATATCTATCGGATGACACAATGTCACATTCTAAAGGCAGTTGCATGAACAGGCATTGATTTTAGAGCTTAAAATCTAATATGATATTACTAGGGCTGAAGAACGCATCCTGCATTCATCACAGGCTATACTTGGTGCACATTCTAGAGAACAAATTTCTGTCTATTAGTATTTCATAGATTCCATGACTTATTATTGGTGGGTTGGGAATAAATGCAGGTTTATGAAGTACAGTGTATATGAATTTAAAACTTCCAGAACTTTTATTAAAAATTTTGGTTTGAAAATGTAACGGGAAGAGATCACTTGGAAGGAAATGGCTTACATGGTAGAATAATAATATAATGGATCTTAAAGAGATGGGGTGACAGAATGTGGAGTGGACTCATTTGGCTCAGGAACAGATTCAAACCTGGGCTGCTGTGAAGAGAGTATTAAACCTCAGATTCCATACCACTCACGAAATTTGAATAGTGAGTATTTGCTTCTAGAGAAGAGTTCTTCTTTATGGAATTTATAAGTTCAGTAGTTAGGTACTTCATGGTTTTTGGTTCCATCGTGGGATCCATTCAAAGCACACAGCACTGATAGAAATTCAGACGAGGTGAATGAATCAGAAGTCTCAGTCTCATACAAAACTTACTATTTCTGTATAACACACCCTGAAGCACTGCAAAAATGAGAGGCACAGGAATTTGGATGACACTTGCAAAAGTACTAGTGCACAGAAATACATCCAAATAGTTCTGCAGCAAAGTGGTAAAGTGAAACTTCAGCTGAATAAATTAATACTTTATAATAGGTGTAATTTATTAAAATACATTATGAAAACACATAAGGAGCTGTGGTAAGGCAGTCAGAAGAGTGACCAGTTTTATGATCTGGGGAATGGTTCCCAGCATGATTAAGAAATTTTTCTTTCCCCCAAAACGTCCAATCAGCTCTGAGGCCCACCCAGTCTCCTATTCAGTGGGTACAGGGGGTTATTTCCTCAGGGGTAAAGCATCCAGAACAAGAAGTTGACCACTCACATCCATCTAGGGCCAAGGTTATATAAGCAACAAATTTACCATTTATTAAAACATGCGCTCACATTCTGCAACAAAATGCACAGATGCATACTTGAAATCTAAGCCTAAAATTATATATTTGAATCATATGTAAAACTTATGAGCATCTCTGTTATTCTGTGAATAAAAGGGGCAACTAAGTAAAGTTAGATCTCTCTTAGCGAATATAATACAATCTTAAAGGTTAGTGCCTGTATCATGCAGATACACTTAGGAAAGATGCAAGTACACAAATGTAACAAAACTGTGGTGTGTACTCATTTGGATCATATTTTTCACTTGTAATAAATTTGTCCACTGAACATTGGTAAATAATCATATTTAACCTTTGTGTGTGCATTCTGTTTTTTTAAGCATCAGTAACTTAGAAATATCCAGTTGAGAGCTTCTTTGTGAACACGTAACAGTAATTTTCATAGTACAGAATTCTGCTGAAAAATAATTTCAAAGTCTGTTACTTGACAGCAATCTCTTCCAATTTGTGTACTATTTTCATAAGTGGATGGAGAGATTGTAAGTTGTTTAATTATGCTGCAGTTGTGTAACATACAGTGATATAAGAGGGCAATTGCATTAAGCCAAACAATTAGTGAGGAAATAGCTGTAGCCTACTTGAAGGAAATATCCCAAAGAGCACCATAACATATCTCAGACAGGACATTTGTTGTCCTTGCCATGATATAAATTAGAGAACTCTCAAGCACACTTTAGAAGTGGTACAATATGTGATAACTTACTTCACTGCATAACCTATTGTAATGACAGTTTACTTGTTTTCCAGCAATGCAACTCTTCCAATTTCAATGAGTTGTCTAGAAGAAAAAAATGAAATTGATAGAAGAGTTTCGCGCTTTGTTATGCCAATTGGAGCTACAATAAACATGGATGGCACTGCACTCTATGAAGCTGTGGCTGCCATTTTCATTTCACAAGTACGAGGAATGGCGCTCAGTATGGGACAGCTACTTGCAATCAGGTAGGCCAACGGTTTTGTATGACATTTAAGTGTTTGGAAACAAAATGTTCACAAAAACATCAGTATCACGGAATGAATTCCATTTCAATTTCCATTCATTTATTTTCCATTTATCAATTAGGTACAACCTAAGGATGTGGAAATAGTCATAATATGATGACACAATGTATCTGTTAAATTACAGCTGTCAAATTACAGAATACAATTATAATACAATGATTACATAATAAAATATTAACTATAACATTAAAACATAACAATCTGGAATATATATTATTTATTAGAATTAAAATAATCCTCAATAGAAGAAAATGAGTTAGGAAGAAGAAACCTGTTTAAGGCTGATTGAAAAACTTGTATTTCATTTGCTACACACTTTATGTGAGTAGGAAGATGATTAAAAATTTTAATTCTTGCAAAATGAGCTCCTTTTTGGTATTTGGTTAAATTAGTAATGGATAGATGAAAATTATTACCAGATCTAGGGTTGTGGTTATGGACTTCTAAGTTCTTTGTAAATAAATGTTTGTTGTTCACCACACACAATAAAAGTGAAAATAACAACAACAATAATAATAATAATAATAATAATAATAATAATACATGATAGAAAGCTCAGTTTAGACTACATAAGAGGGAAGTTTGAGAGTTACAGAGATCATTGAACACTGTTACCAGTAGTGAAGCAGGAGGTTATGATGGCCTGCAAATGTAGCTTGGAAAACAAAACAGGAAATGTATACATAATTTGGTAAGACAGCTTTTTGAAGATTGAGGAGAGATGAGGATATTGTATGTTGGTGGGCTTGGTTATTAATCAATACTTACCCTTCAGGTTAGACAGTCAGGAATATGAGGTTTGTTGAAGTGAAATTTTTTTATGATGCTGTTAGTGAATGCAACAAGTTGTGTGTGATCATATGGCTGTGAGTAAAGCATGACCACAGACTACAACAAACTTTGCAACAAAAACTGAGTTAGAGAGCAAAAATGGGAACAGTAGTGTGACACAGTTACTTACTGGCTTTCCAGAATTTATCCAAACAGGGCTAATGAGCTGTCAATCAGTCCTTTTTGCTGAGGGCAGTCACCCAGCTAAAAATCATGGGATAATGCGTGTCTAACAGGTGGTGTTGTGGCATGGTCAGATCAGGCACCCATCATTGCCACAATGACAATGTTATATAAGTGGCACAGGCTGGTCTTTTGGATACATGTTAAGAGACTTCATGTAACAGCAGGGCAGGCTGCTATGGGCATTGGTACTGTGCACACAATCATGTACAAAATGTGTGGCTGTCAGTCCTGTGAATGGTCACTGACAGTGTCAACCAACAACATATGTCACCACTACTGGAGAATTTGCAGTGCTGCCAGACAGTGCCATAGCAAGGTTCTTTTGGCGCCCAGGTTGAGTAATCACAATAGCCGTCTCTAGTAGACATCATGAATTTTAAAAAATAACAATCATTTTTTAAAATTTCCTTTTATTTGGCTCAGTAATTTAAAATTTGTTCAAGGTAGAAAATAAAACTTTTTGATTTAAAACATTTCTTTGCTGCCAGCTGGAATTGGCTGCCCAGGGTTGTTGTACCATTCTCCCCAGCTATGCCCCTCCTGCCTGGCAGATGGTGAATCATTTTTGAAACATATTGTGATACATGATGTGGCACCACCATTTAACCACCTATGGGAAAAACTGTGGATATATATAAAGGAAACTCCAATCCTCTGTGATTTCCATGTGTTTTTGTTCCCTTAAGCATGTGTTATAGGGCTGTAACCCAGGGTTAATCAGAAAGTAGTTACAAGAAACAGAAAGTTGAACTGAACTCAGTAAATCTTACTGTTGGATGAAGCCATCAATATTACATAGTGCAATGGTTCTTTCAGCCACCCAGGGAATTTTTTGCAGAGGAGATCAGTTATCTGGCATGTCAATGGGTTGTGTGTTTCAGCAGCCATGTGTTTTGGCCTTACCTTCAACTAAAACAATTCCAAATGGCTTTAATTTGAACAAGACTCATATAATTAGACAAATGAGCCCATAAGAAATATTCTTCCATCTATATCGTAAAGATTCTGATTTTCATCTTCAGTTGGCACTATCACTGAACATGAAGAAACATACATTAGTCAGTTGTTATTAGCCATTGTTCATCAGATTTTCAGAATTCAGACATCTGTGCCATATTATATTCTTTTTTTCACATTTGTTGTCCCCTGCCTTACAATTCAGTTATTACATTTCAAACTAACAAATGCATACAATTTTGTTAAAATTACAGTAATATTATAAAACTCAAATTCCTAGAATATTTTGGCCCTTATTGCCCCATCATCAGGAGCACATAATTTTATAAAACAGTTGTTTAAGCAGTAAATTTGTTTTGCCTGTTGGGTATTAACAAATTCAACATTCTCCATTCCGTGCATCGTAGTTCAATTATAACAATTCAAAACAACAAATGCACACAATTTTATTAAAATTACAAAATAACATAAAAAAACCAGCTCCTACTTGTTTTGGGCCCTATTGGCCCATCATCATGGAGCACACAATTGTATCAAGCAACTCCTACCTGGTGTTGGGCCAACAAGGCCCAAAACATGCAGTATTTGGTTTTTTAATATTATTGTAATTTTGATAACATTGTGCGCATTTGTTGGTTTGAATTATTATAATCTTATTCTTTCACTCATAAATATATCTTGTCTGTGCAACTAAATTATTGCGCAAGATGTTAATGTCATACATATATCATTTTCATACGAAAAAATGACCAACACTGTGGAACTCACCATGTTTAATGTAACATCTCCATCTACACAACACAAGGTGACCTTCTGTGCAATGGAACTCTTCTATCAGTAAAATGGAAAGAGTTCAAGGATATGAACTATATGAAGCCAGAGAGAAATACAGGATTGAAAAGTGTAAGCACAGTAAACTCTCATTATTACTTAGCACCCTAAATATATAATTGTATTTTTTTTAACTACATACTGCAAAATATCTAACACATGATTATGCAGGGTCATCATACAGGGTTATTATTGTACTTAACGAGTATAATTTTTTACTTCCCACTATTGCACATAGTGTGAGGGCGACCACGCGCACGTGTGTGCGTGTGCGTGTGTGTGTGCGTGTGTGTGGGTAGCTGGCTGACTGGGTTACTAATTTTATAGAGGACATCATGCTGTGTTATGAACTGAAAAATAATCCCATATAGTTCCATGAAACACAACCAAACTTTATTCAAGTATTACTACATGTTTCAGTCTGCAAAGACCATCAACAGGCCAACATTACAAAAACTGTTAATATCAGGTATGATACAGTGCAACTGTATTCATTATATGCGATCCCATATGGTTTATAATAATTGTTACAATGTAGAATCTGTAAGATTTTAATAACATATAATTCAAATAAAATTATATAGGAACGTCGATATTAATGATGTCCTGGTCAGTGGTTGTGTCCAAATTGTGTCTATATAATATTAAAATGACAACTGTAAATATGAAAGATTAACTTATGTATAAAATAAATTTGAGTCACAAGTAATGTAGAACCCATTGGAATCTTTTTTAATATGTCAATGTTGATTTAGTAGATGGACGTTAAGTCAAGAATTTGGTGTTGAATATTCCGTAGAAAAATGTCTAATTGCAAATAGCTATCTTTTCAGAAATGTTACATTCAATAATCAGATGTGTTCCAGGGTAGGAAATCTTGTTGTTATGTGACCCATATCAGAGGATTGGCATGGTGTAGCAGTTTACATAGCGTTTGACAACTTGTAATAGGGTTACATTAATACAATAAATGCGTCTACAGAAAGTGGCAACTGATAATTTTCAGTTCAAGTAATGACTACACCATATATATGAGGATAAGTAAAAGAAATGAGAAGAAAATTTTATCACACATTCCAAGACACTTAGCACACAGTAGTTAATCTTTTTTTTCTGTGTCTCTGCCTGATTTTTATTGTACTTGATCCAAGATTCCACAAGATCCCAGATTCAGTCATGTTTTCAGTTGGGCCTTAAGATATTCTTGCACCATTTCGTTATTGGCTTATGGAATTTTGTCAGTTCTTTCATTGTCCTGAAAGTTATTTTAGTTCTGAATTTAACCCCAATATGCTACGTGTGTTACTGTTGATGGTAACCAAAGCTTGTATCATAAATAGCTTTCATCTGTTTATACACTTCCCTGCAACTCATACATTTATCAATGCACAGAACTGTAATTCTTCCACGAACAGCATTATTCTTCACACACTCTTGAAACAAAATGTGTTGCTAATTTCAGTTACTGTATCAATCAAGTCAGACATGTCACAATATATCATTACTCACAAGAAAATGACAACCATCTTGGTGACAGTACACAAAGACTCATATTATTCATATCCAGCATCTCCTTGACTGAAGAATTCTGTCTTCTGAGAGGAGGTACTGTGCAGTGTGCTAAAAATTTACTGGCATTTTGGGCGAACCTGGCCTCTTCATTTTACATGGCATCACATATCACATGAAAATATTCTTCATACTCACCATCATAAGGACCTCAAACCTCATGTCTTTTCAGCACTGCCAACAAAAAACTAAAATCACTATTAACTTCTTACTTTCCTTCATGTCCTATCACTAAACAATTTTGCTGCGTACCTGTCCATTTGTACAGATTAGTACAGATTTTTGCTGTCAGGATAAGGTGGTGAGCAGATTAGCAACAGGTGCAGACATTCTTCCAAAAGTTAGGAATGGAGGTGAAATTTACTCTTCTTAGGGTTCTACAACCACATACAAGTTTTTGGGTTAGCACAGAGGGTGTTTCTCAAATCCCGGTCATCTGGGTTTTTAAGCTGAATAGTATAATGGGTTTGCTCTGAAGTTTGAGAAGACTGTGGATGCTTCAGTATCCACCTGTACCTAATCCAGACACCCTGAGGATGGAGTGGGCACAGTCTTTCAAAACATGCTACCAACAAGTAAAAACCCAGAAAACCATAATTTTGGCTCTACATTTGTTTGCTACTTAGTAAATAAATTTTTATTGCTCAGTGTAACTGCAACTGCAGCCAGTATTGGGGCAGCAGGCATTCCTCAAGCAGGTCTCGTCACTATGGTTATGGTTCTGGACACCGTTGGTCTCCCACCTGAAGACGTCACACTCATCATCACTGTTGACTGGCTCTTGTAAGTTTCCCACATTCAGCCAATATAATCTAACTGCAGAAAGGTAGCCTGATACCAAATGCATGCACATCATAACTGGGTTTGTAAAATCCAAATATCAGTATTCAGCAGTCTCATGATCAGTGTCTTGTTTTTCAAGCTTCAGCTGTGTTTCAGGTCTCCCATGTTTTGTTGAATACCAGTGACCAAGCAAATCAACTAAAGTCCAGTAATGAAGTCTAAATATTAACTTGATAAATACAACAAAGAGCTCCAGGAAGCACACTTCAGGGCTGCTTTCATATTGCATAAATTTTAGTCCTGAATATCCATGTATATGTTGCTATTATTTTACTTCCTCTTTGTGATGATTTTATTGCTTGCTTACAGACTCTTTATAGTACGTTAAGTATGTCAGACACACCTTCCAAGTTTGAATCATCCCCATGTTTGTGAATGTTGATGTATAAATAATATTTTATATGTAGTATAAAGGCATGTTTATGATTGATCTGCATACCAAATTTCACATACCTATTTCCGAATGGTTATTAGGTACTGCCACCAGACTTGAAGGGCTAAGAATCTTTTCACATGACTGTCATGTTGTTCTGCAAAAATACCACCAATGGAAAAATGTTAGTAACAGAACTGTCTGAAAATTCGCTTACTGTACATAATTTTAGGGTCCAAAAGTAAATGTCTTTTTTATCTCACACATATGTGTGTCTGTCATGTCTTAATTATTAAAGGAAATTAAGAAGTATAACATCAGGGTATCCTCTAATGGTAAAACATGACATAACAGTGCTAAATTATGTCACAACAGAGTGGACTGCAGTCTGAATTATCAAATTCTCTTTCTAGGGATCGTTTCCGCACCATGATCAATGTGTTGGGTGACTCTATAGGAGCAGGCATTGTGGATCATTTGAGCAAATCAGAACTCTCGAAAATTGGACAACCAATTCCAGATGCAGACAAAGTGGATTCACAAAATGGGAAACTCAATGCAGATGAGGTTGAATGGCATACTACAGCAATGTGAACTGTTTTTAGAATATTAGTTGCAAAATGCCTATAATCATTTTATGATATGACATTATATTAATTTTTGACTTTTATAATCACCAGTGCTACATGCAATACTAACAAACAAACCATGGTCAAAAATCAATGTAGGTTTCAGTGTGATTTGCCAACCAACCACATATCTGGCCAACTGCCTTGCAGGAAGGAGTACAAACGAATGAATGGCTGGGAAACTGTGCCTGGAAGTATGTGGCTTGCATCACATTGCTACTTGCTACATCATGCCTTCAATCTTAATCCACACTGAGTGTATGTACTTAGTTACAATTCTTTAGTCTTACAAGCTGGGTGTGTTACAGTTGATTGGCTAATGATCTGGTTAGGAGAAGAACGTGGGAAGTTGGAGAAACCTCAGTACAAAAAGATACACTATATAAAGGGAATAACCTTTTATTACCATTGTTTATATCCCAGTAGTGTTGCAAAATTGCTTAGTTTCAATTATGATCCCACACTTACACTTACTTACTCCATGGAGCAGAGTCCTTTTTGAGAAAGTAACCAGTTCTCAGCTACACTAGAAATTTCCTGCATTTTGTGGAACCCAAAGGTTCATTACCGCATTTACCAGACCCCGCCACCTGTCCTGGTCCTGAGCTATCCCACACTTAAAAACCACCGAAATTTCTGTATAAAATACATACTGTGACAACAGCACATATCAAAAATCATAAACTCACATTATCAAAACAAATTATATTTTTGCTTCTGCGGAAGGAATCTGCATCACAATAAATCCAACTGCAATATAATCCACCTACAAACCAGTCATACACATCAGCATTATACACAGCAAAAAGTAACAATGAACATAACAGAATAATTTTCTTATGGACACAGGAACTTAATACACAGTAAAAAATTTTAGAAGAATTTGTGCCATTAACAATGTAATATTACACTTTGGTGAATGCTGAACCTGCACTCTCAGTATAATTCCATTCAGGCAATCAGAGATTAGAAAGCAGCTGAACAGAAAAGTCAAATACAGTCAATATTTATGAGAAATAGTGGTTTTGTTTGTGAATATATTCACTTGTTCCACTATGCTAACAAAATGTTGTTCTGACATGACTCACATGGTTTACAACCTTTGACACACACCTTCATTCATATAGCAATACTGCAAGTTATACACAGTAGCAATTAAATATGTGGACAACTGCACTGACTGAACTGAGGAGAAGTGAATATGCAAGGTAATGAATGACAAGAGTGCACAGTTTGCATTCATTTTTTTTTATTGGTTTTATGAGAGAAAGAGAAGATATGGCTATTTTTATGCTACAAACACCGGATGTAATGAAGAAGTCTGCTTATTATCAACCCCAGAAGACTTCTGCTGAGCATCTATGGCAATATTTATAAAAGTATTTTGTCGAAATAAAGTAGGATAGAAACTGCAAATAACAGTACAGAAATTTATATTGTTCATGTCTAAATAAGACAGAGTAAAATCCACCATCCAGCTTGTAATTTGTGAGCTGTCAATGAATTAAAAGAAGGAATATACCATACTATAGTGCTTACTTCATGTAAAACTGTTGTTGGAATAGCCTGTTTTTGAAATGTTGAAAAAGGTCATTACAGCATCTGGCAGTATCGAAAAAATTGTGCCTTCTATGAGTATCCCTAAATCAGGAAAGAGTAAAATAAATTTGTCCTCTATTAGTTATGTTTAATTAAATTTAATATTACCACGTTGGCACATACCTACCTGAATGTATTTGCTGCCTTTTAAACGTACAAGAAACCAACATACTCAAAATGTCTTTAAATATTACATACAAAGAAAATAAACTAAAATCAACAGTTAGTTTACTAAGGCTGTTTAGGACTACAGTTTCTAATAGGAGAATCTCTTTAATTCTTCTTATGATAATGATCACTAAGTAAAAAACTGCCACCCTTGAAGGATCTGTCATATCGAGGATGCTGGAGGTTGCTGGTTCAATATCCAGAACTAATTTGTGTTTGGAGATGATGTATTGAATTAAGATTTAATACAAATGGAATGAAAAAAAGGTAATTTTTGGAGCCATTTGGGTATATGAACTGTACTGACATCTATTCTACAGCATTAGTGCAATTTGTGCACAAGCCTGCTGAACCATCAAACTACATGTGACATAACAGAAAAATCAAAACACACATATAAGTCACGAACCAAAACTCTGTTACATAATCCCTTCACAAGCCAAAGTTCAGATAGCCAAAAAGTTTTAAATTTTGGCACTTATGCATACTATTCGTGGCCACAGCTATCAAGTGGTTGTTAGGCATGTCTGCACACTCATGATACATGCCTGCTACCTTCATCATGTCTGTCCGCACATATCAGTACGTCTTCCACTGAACAGAGATCCGTGAAATTTGGCATCGCGGACTTTTATGAACATCTGTCAAGAAATTCCAAATTTGGTTATAATTGGGCAAAAATATTGGGCACTTTACTTGAAGACCTAATATGTTCTATTGTTGCTGGTGATGTTAAATCACCATAACAGCGGTCTCTTCGACTGCAATGGTATCTATGCTGTCAAAATATTTCCCTAACACAAGATAAATTTCCAAATTCAGACAAGAAAGAACTGAAGACCATGACAGCTCTAGGACAAAATCTTACACAGCAAACAAAATTTACATACTTAAGAAAATTCAGAGAACACTGCTTTCATTTTCTAACACATTTAATATCACTTGACTTTATTAAGGCAAATTTATGCTATGTCCTCTGTCAAAAAGAAAAGGCAAGTATTAATAAATGTATTTTGTGACTGTTTTGTATTTATATAATGCTATGAAATTAATTATGCTGAATGCTTCAATAGTATCTATATCAATGTTTTACAAAACTTTCCCAAAGGAGAGCCATTTTGGTTTTGACGAAACTTGACAGATCCCCAGACCAATAAAATTCATATATTAAAAATGAAATGTAATAAAATATGTTTCTACTAATCTAAAATCAAAGAAAACTCTAATTAAAAATGCTGACATATAGCATAATGTAACTTATTTAATTGATTTGAAGTGAAGTTTATTGTGGTTTGGTTTCTAAACCACACTTTTAATCATTTCTTTTGGTTCTCTTTTTGAACTGTTACTCTACAGGATATTTCACAAATATCATTTACTAGCAGTACTGACAATTCAATGTATTTCATAATTACAACAATTTAAAGGTTCTCTTACTAATAAAATACTCAGTAAAGATTCCTTTAACATTTAAATTTTTCATTTGTATGTTCTAAATTTTGTGTGGTCAAAAATGAGGAATATTTAGCTGTTACTAATTGCATATTGATATGCTGAATTTATATGTAATGTACATAACTAATCCTACCAGATTTCCCCTGTACAGTTTCACTTTAAAGAAGATGACCGATAAAGAAATACATCACATAGTACGCTTGAAAAATTTTTTAAAATGTGATAAATTATTATATACAAGTATGTTTTATATTATTTACAAGCTTTATCTGTCCATTCAGAATAACTGGTAAATTTTATAAAATTATAAGTTTGTTAAACATTAAATAGGTTTAAAATATTACAATAGGAATAATAATTGCCTGTTTCAGCACCATTATGTATGTAATACTGCTTTGGTAAAAACAAGTTACTTGATATTCCATATATTTGAGTCTGTTTATATGAACTCTAATCATCATTGTGGTAATTAGATGAATTTTTAGGATACTCATGTGACGAAGATATTGTACATTGTTGTTATTATTTTAAAATATTTTCTGCAGTATATAGAATGTCCCATAAACCTGGAAACATACGGAAAAATGATGAAAATGGTTTTGTTCACAAAATGGGTTCAATGTGTCCACCATTATGAAAGATAAACAAACACAGATGAGGTATCCACTCAGCAGTGACATGACAAATGACATCAGAAATGATGACATTAAGTATTGATGATGTGCTCCTGCAAATGCGCAGCAAACTGAGTTTTCTCTGCACAGTCCACCACCTTCAATTAACTCCAAAGTTAAAGATCCTGTGGGGTGATACTTGGGCTCCTCACCGGTCACTCCATGGGCGCCTGATTTACTAACTTATTTTACATAGTGGCACCAGACTTATGGGACATTTCTTTGTAGGATTAACAGAATAGTAGGTATGTCAATCCTAAACGTTTCTGACATTGGTATAACTTGGGATTGATTTAGTTTCTGGACTTTGTCTATCAACACAAATTTAAAAAATATCTCAGAAACTGGACCTGTCCCCACCCTAAGGTTAAAGGATGGGAGGGAACCAACTGACCTGGATCAAACAGAAAAAGCTATTCACAATCACTGAACCTGGCACACAATTGTAGCTCTGTTGTGTATACTCTTAACATCTTTATTTGAACATGCATTGTGTTCCTGGATTCACAGTTAAGCTAGCAATCAGTACAGACAGGTTTTCTGTAAAATAAGGTGGTCAGCTCTGACCCCATTTTGATGACAACACCCAAAAAGGAACTGTATTTATATTTTCATGGTGAAATGGATCATAGTTCTTAGTCCATCGATGTGACTGAAGAACTGGTATAACCTAAGTAGACCATATGGCCAGACCACAAAGAAACAGCACATGAGGAGCCACAACAAAAGTTGAGTGGCTGAGAACAGCTGTTTCTCTCAGACCCAGCTCAGCAGGTGTCTCCTCATCCTTTCAACAAAACATATCCAGTTTGGCAATGTTGTGCTCCTTGCATGGAATTCTAGGAAATGGAAAAGTGAAACCAAGTAATTCTAAGAACAGAGAGTAATTTGGAATCATAAGGATAATTCTAGTAAAGTATTAGAATGTTCGATTTCAGGTTTTCAGTATGGGATAATTGAGGCATTTGCTCATCTGGGATCTTACACAGCCTTGGTTCTCATGTCTTATAGGACAGCCTATTGGTCCCATATTCAAGGATCAAGCAGACTGCCTAGCAGCCAATACTGCATAACATCCCAGAAAAGCAAAGGCCTGAAATATTACCATGTCATAATGACATAGTCATTAGTGCTGTAGGGTCTGGTAGAGTGGAACTTCACACAGAAACAGTGACATCAAAGTGATAAACAAACATGGTGTCAGTTTAAAATTCTCAGGTCCCATAGTGTGTAAGCACATGGTTGTATGGTGCTATGCCCATTGTTATTGTACCTATTTGTATATATGTTGCCATTATATTCTGAAATAAATATTGACAGAATATTGTTTATATTGCACAGTTACACATATGTCACTTGTTTCTACATGATACATGTATGTATGACTGAGTATGTGATAACATGCTATTTTTCATTTCCCAGCCCATACTACCAATCTTTATTAGACTTTTTATTATTTATTTTCATCTTTAATGTGGAACAGTAATGTCTAAAAATTAGGGCACAAACTTTTCAATTCACATAACAAGACCAACAAATGCATATATGTAAGATGTGTATGTCACTTATTATTTGTTCACTAACATGTTTTGTTCGCTGTCATGATCATTATCAGGGTAAATGACAAGAATATTGAAGCCAAACAATTTTGTTAATATTTGTAAGTGATCCATTCAGTTTTTACAAAGAATGTCTCAAACTTATTATACAGTCATTAAAAGGCAGTTTTTGCTACCATTAAAATCTAATAATTTGCAGTGTCTTAAAAGACTACATAAAAACTGGGTGTATTGTATTGTGTAGTTTATGTAGACCCTGTACACTCTATAGAAGTGTGTGTGTCTCAAATGTCCCCTTGTAACACACACTTCTATAGAGCATAAACACTCTGTTTTTTAATGTGATTTTATGTGCTTTTTTTAAGAAACTGAATTTTATTATTATTTTTCTAGAGGACATCCCATTGTGTTTACTAATTTTCAAGGTAAACAAATTTATTACATTTGACATTCAGAGGACCGTGCATCGTAATATATTATTATTATAAAACCAACGATATGCACTAATTTCTCAAATTTATTTTTGGAATAAAACTCTACATGTTTTGGACAGTTTCTCTGTCCATCATCAGGAGTTTAGCACTGTACAGCAAGCAGTCAGCATACCCTGTATGACATATACCTATTGCTGTGTTTACAGTGCTAAAGTCCTGATGATTGACAGAGAAACTGTCTGAAACATGTAGTGTTTTATTCCAAAAATAAATTTGAGAAATTAGTGCATCTTGTTGGTTTTATTATAAGAAAATTATTATAGTTGCCATTAAACACAACTGTAGTATATTTAGTTATTAGTTTTCTTTATTTTAATGGTTATGTTTTTTGGTCTTACTTGAGCATTAACAGGCCATCTCACAGAAACTTAAGGTACATGCCTGTTTTCAGTCCCACACATGTGAACATGCAAAAGTGGAATAAATAACATTTACATATAGTAATGTCCAGCAGACTGCTAAGGATCAGGAAGTCTTTATGGCCTATTTCGTAAAGTACTGACCCAGTGATTGGTCTACTTTGTTAACCCCTGCCCTGTGTGTCCCAAAGCTTCCAAAATTTAAGAAAACATCACAGCCAGACAGCTAGGCAACCAACCAACCAAATAACTGACATATGGAGTGCAGCCCTTCCTGAGATACTAAGCGTTTCTCAGCCAGTCAAGAAATTCCCTGCATTTCATGGAACATAATGGTTCATCATCATGTTCACAACAGCCCACAACTCATCCAGCCAGATGAATCCAGTCCACATCCATTCTCAATAAGATCCAAAAATATCATACTCCCATCTACACTAGGTGTTCCAAGCAGTTTCTTTGAAGGTTTTCCTCATATGGACTGAATGGATTTGCTGTTCTCTCTTGTGCAGGCTACAAGGCCTGCCAATCTCATCCTTCACAATTTAATCACCCTACCACTTGACAATCATCTAGCTCATCACTGTGCATTGTCCTGCAGCCTCCTGTTGTTTCCTCTGCTAGTTCCAAATATTTTCCTCAGCGCCTGTCTACTACAAGAACTAGCCTATTGGGGGGGGGTCATAAAAATGTAGATACCTGAACGTTCACATAATTATCAACAGAAACTGAGTAAGAGTAGTTACAATGCTATTACTGTAGCTTTCAGCTGCATCCACTTTGTGTTGGGTGTTTTTCGTATCACTTTATCATCTATCTCTGCGTCACCTGCAGAATTCAAAGGCAAATTAGAAACAGACAGCAGGGTGGTTACAAAATGAGTTGTGCAGGATGTATATCCTGAGTTGTCTGAGCAGGGTGAAGAAAAACTAGAAGTCAGGACAGCTAATACCCTGTCTGAAAGATGAACCTCCGCGCCACAATCAGAGCAACAACCACTAGACTGTTACACTCTGTGAATTCAGTTATTCAAAAAGGTTTATGCCACGTCATCGCTCCACAATGTAACCATCCACTGTCGCTTGAGAAATGCAGAAGTGTAGGGGCAAAGAAAACACTGGTGCCTATCCATGACCAATTATTATTTCAGGCATTACTCTCGTACAATACATTCTAAAAGTTCAATTCCTTTCAGTCAACACACTGAAGAACCACAATGTGCAAGTGTTAAATTACAGAAATGAATCACTCCGAATAATAGATTCATGGAGTTACAAGAAAAATTCTTATAAAAATAACATCACATATGATTCCACAGGTTTAACAATGAGAACCACTTGAAAAATTTCAACAGTTAACAATGAACATGATTCAGCTTCTCACTTAGCCCTGTTCAAAAATGTGATACACTATTTTGTACTCCATCACGAATAAATACATGCAATGTTAGCATCCATCAAACAACAAAGACATTGTGGCTGGCTAAACTGCACAGTATACATATTGTCACCTGTACCCTGGGAAATATTATTCAATGGATAATGAACACTGAAAAAGATGTCATATACTACATTTCAAATAATAATAATAATAATAATTGGAGATTTAAGATGTGAAGTTCAAATTAAGTTGAATAACCAGAGCTCACCTACTGACAGCACCAACTACTTTTGTTTTACACAGTCCACTCTGCATTTATAAAGGTGCACATGCCGAATGGCAATTTTAGACATACTTAACAAATTAATTACATAAGCAAAGTCCTCCTTAAGAAGCCAATAGTTACTCAGCGACTCAATAAATTTCCCACTCAAAGGTTCACTGTGTGTGAACACAATCCCACAACTGGGCACCATCAAATCCACTCATCTTCATACCCTACTTCTCTACAATCCACTGCCATATCATCCAGTTTGAAGCAATGATTGTCAGTTTAACATAAAAACTCTTTTAAGTACTTCATGGAAGAAATAATTTAAAAGAATGGCAGCAGAAACAAAACAAGGAAATTCTCCTTTCCTTTCTAAAGTACAATATGGGTGTCAGCATTTAAAAAAATACAAAAGAAGTTCAACCAATGGTGATCATTTCATAATACTAAGAGATATAAGAACACTGACACAAGGTATAGTAGCACATAAGGTACTGTACAGCAAGGGTCTGCAAATTTTCTGAACATCTAGAAGCCATCTTGACATTCTAGGGGCCAGAAGGGTGATACAAGACAGTTCCATATTCAGGACACACAAATACTGGGTGCCACCATACAAAATTTAGCTGCCTAGGCAACCTGGTGCCCAGGATTCATGCATCCTTGCTGTACATTGTTTCAGAATTGGGACAATGAATGCAGGAAATTTTCCTTAATTTCTGCAACCAATACCATTCTCACAGCATAAACAACTGAAACACAATACTTACTACACCAAACCCTTGCTGTTTGCAGGAGTCATATTCTTGAAAAATTCAATGAATGGTGAAACTGCAATGCGAAATTTATGAGAATGGGCGCAGGGGGTTATTTGTTCAGTTGTTCCTCCCTTGGTTGGTAGATAGTCATGGTAAACAATGCTGCTGTATCATGGCACTGAAGCAAGTGAGCATGGTTGCCATGGTTACTGGGTTTGTTCCCTGCAAGGTATGTTCTGAGGCAGAAGAAATAACTGAGCATCAAGAATAGTTGGCTGTTTTGCAATTAAATCAATCTCTTTGCATCACATAATGTGCAGCTGTTAAGATACCCAAGGAGGTATAAGGAGGATGTACCACCATATGAACACCAAACTGACCATACATTCTCAATCTGCAGTTTTAATATACATTCTTAGAAGTCAGTATTCCACAAACACATCTTTCACTTGCATGACCAGTGTTTCCATGTTGTTAACTGCCATTCTTTAAAGTGCATATTAACAATAAAATATAATTTATATAATTCTGACAGTTTTATAATTTTTTGTAGACCACAAAGTTTCTACCCATTTCTCAATGGACAGTCTAGTTCTAGTTCAAAAAATGTTGACACTCATGGCCAATTGATAGCTAAACAGTCATGAGAACTGCCCAATTTTTGGGGTTATTACGCAGCAAGTAGGTAAGGAATTACCACTACTGGATGTGTAATAACTCAGAGGAGCACAGTTCTCATCTACGCAGCAGCAATAGCCTGAAATCAAGCTAGACAGTCATGTTTTTAATATGTGCCTCTTGAATGTAAGGTCCCAAGAAAACTTCCACAGAATGGTATCAGTGCCAGCTAATATACAACCAAACTCTAATACGGTGACCCTTGATACAGTACCACCTTCACTTGGTACCCATGAAGTCTCTGAACAGAAATGCCAAATTATACAGTATTTTGATTTACTGCTACCCTTGCCATACTGAAACAAATTGTGATGAACAAAGAGTGGCATTACAATGAAGTTTTACTGCAAACCTAGAATTTCCCATTTCTATGCCTTCATGGGGCTGTGCTTACTACAGTAGAAGGATGTACAGGAGATCCTCATTACCTGTAGTAAATTGACACCAGTAAGAGAGCACTGCAAGTTAACTCCCTTTAAGTGTAAAACTTCTGCCTACAATAAATAATTTAAATAGGGGTTCATGAGAACCAGGTTTGCATTACCATAGTGCTTACATACAAAACATGCTAACCAGCTTATGTCTTGAGGATGGTGGGAGAAAATGGTAGATGCGAGATTGACTTCCTAAAAAATTTGGCTCATATGTGGAGAAATGGATGTTAAGAGACTCAGAGAATGGGAACCTCCTGTACGTCACAGTGGCACACATAAAGGCACTTAGGCATTTCTGTTGACGAAGCTTGCTCATTATTCCTGAACACAATAAAAATAAGCTGTATCATTTCCTTCAACAGGAGTCAACTATTTCTAAAATAACTGATCAAATATAATTTCCAAATGAAATACATACCTTCCTTAATTTGTATTGGTGGTAATGCACTACAGACTTCACAAAGCTAGGTATGTATCTTATTCAAATAAATCTAGTACAATTCTAATCCCAATATTCCTTCTCCTGACTTTGGAAAAGGACTCCACATTTAATTCATTAGTTCTTCTTGATACCCGTTTTTTAATCTATCATGAAAGTAATGCCACTTTTCATCAAGTTCAGAATGCAGTGAATGACATCCAGCTGAACAGCTGCTAGGCAGTAAACACATTCCAAGAAATAGTTTGAGTAAGAATTACAATTATTAAAAAAGTGATGTGTTACAGATTATGCAATGGGTTGAAAAATGCCAGCTTAGGGGAACAGAGTGTTCTGAATTCCACTGCTGCAAACTCCTCGATATAGAAACAATGTCAAAGAAATGGACACAGCAACTGAAGGAGCACCTTATCTCATTGTTGCAGATCTACACTGCACAAGGTACATTCTACAAGCTATGGTGATGTAAAAACAATGAATAGAACTTAAAGAAACAGCAATGTGCTTCTACAGGCAGCAAACTACACTTCTGTCATCTGCCTCTTTCAATTCCTTTTCACTTCCAACTGAAAAAAAATGCAACAAAGTAGGCAATGTGGGACGAGTAGCAGCAATAGTCATTGAGAAGCAGAGCCCGTGCTTTGCCGTCAATACCATATCTAACAATATTTCATTTTACCAAAAGATTCAATTGCTGTGGTCATGGTTACAGAGAAATAGCAGTAGCCATAAGATTAAGGGAGATTAAAGGTGCAACAGTTGCAGTAGGCATTTCTCGCTGTGTAAGAACTACTTACTCATATTATTCTAAGAGTAAGATACACCCAGCCCTTGTTTCATGTCCTTTTGGCATTCCTGAAAAAGTGAACATAAATGAAAAAGGCATAAATAAAAAATTATATTCCCATCAGAAATAAGGGATTAATGTAACAGAACACAACGATCCAAAGGATGTAAATTTGCAAGGGGCATTGAAGCTAAAAGGCTTAAAACAAATGGCTATACAGCAAGGGCTGGGTGCGCTGTATTCTAAGGTAAGAATCATTTTACAGAGAACTTAAAATGTGGGAAAAAGAAAAGAAACACTAATAGTAAACATTGTTAGGATGCAATATAGCTTAAGATTGTGTTAAAACTATCAATAAAGATTACAGTTTAAATGAACCTGGCCAAGTATAACGTTTGGGAGGGGATGGAAGGGGGGAGAGGAACATTGGAGAATGGACATCCATTTGCAGTCACTGCACAGAAGTGCTGTGCAAGGTAAAATGTTGGGGTCTAGCATTATGCAGTAGACAAAGTACTATTATGTGTACTGCAGCCATATACTACATGAAGCACAAACAGGACAACACACAAATATGACAATTAGTACAGTATTATAGTCATTAAGTATCCCAAAATATGAAGTGAAGAAAAAAATTCTAAACTAGAGCTTTACTTATGTTTTAAGTGAAACAATGAAAGAAGTTACATAAGTCTTGAAGTTTTTATGGTGACAAAATTCAGTGACATCTCAGGCTGTTAGCTGCATCATGTGGTACAAGTACACCAGTGTTTCAAAAACTGCGTCAGTGTAGGGTTTTTGGTATCAGAACTCTGATGATGGAGGTGGAGTCAAGTCTCTGAAACACTTGTAATCCGAACCACTGATGTGGCTGTAGTGCAAGGAGATTTTACTGAACAAAAGATAGGTGCGAGGCGAAGCACACATGGTACAGATACGCCACTTCATGCATCCACAGACAGTGAAGTCACTTCATATAAACCATTTGTATGCAAATTACTTATTTCCATACATTTAAAAAGACTTACGTATGACATAAGACACATAAATTATATTCAAGAAAATCAGAAATGAATTTAGCGGCAGCTACATGGCCTAATACAATGTGCTTCCCTCAGCCCCCCCAAGACAGCAGCTGTACTATAAATTCAGACAACAGTGGCTATTGCACATAATTCATAAACTTCCCATACTGCCATATCTGAGCTTTTCATGATTGTCTTTTGGATTTTGACATTATGTGGTCTGGTACATGTTTACTGACTTATGCTTGAAGACATAAGCAGCAGTTTCCTCTAAAATACTAATAATGATATACCAGATCATGTGGTGTCATAAACCCCAAAAAATATACTAAAACTCCACAATTTTTCAACCACAGGATATAAGACTACACATTCTACATGGTTTGTTACATTATATCAATCCATAATTAATAATCAGCAATTCAGTACAACAAATAAGGCAGATTTTGTTGTTTACCCTCTGAACACTGCAGAAAATATTTATATACTTCAGTATGTTGTGTGGCAGCAAATATCCAGTCTTCCCCTCATTCTTGAACATTTTCCAATGTGGGATTTGAGGTTTTCATGGTGAAGACTAAACAGAATACCATCTTCTGGAAAGGGAAATAGTATTCTGCAAACTTCCAATGCTTGCTGCCATATACATCAACACAATTTTCATTATCTTCCCTACCATTCCCCAAAAATGTTCCTTTATATCCTTTTATACAACACTGTAACAAGCACCACACCACCAAATCATGTAAGGATGTGGAGGTAAGGTGCCACATACTCTCAGACTGAGACACTATGTTTCTGATTTTCCTGAAATTACACTGAAATTAGTAAAATTAAACAGGCTATTAACTGTAAACATGAATACAGAGATTTGCCATGTGTCACACCATTGATAAGGGTGAGAATATTTCACTGTTTTTAAATACCATTTTAATATTCTTAAATTTGCTTATCCATGAATGAAATTCTTGAAGTTAAAGCGAACTTTAAAACAAACTGCTTAGATGTATACAATGACAACGCATAATTAAGGTTTGTGGACTTATTGTTTATTTACATTCATAACTTCTACACCAGCTACTACACATATAACAGTGAACTATGGCAATAATGAAGTTACAATGAAGTTATGAAACCCTCTTGGAACCACTATTTTATAATGTGTGAATCATGTCATTCTCAGTATAATGGAAGAAGCTGAATGACTACACCATCACTCCAAAGGAACTTGAACTTCAATAAACACCAGCAAAGTCAGATGACGAAACTGAATGGAAGAAGTGTGAGAAGAATTGCAGAACTGATAGTATGAGGAAAAATGTACTTGACTGTTAGGATAATAACTTATCATTAGCAGTGATTTGACAAGCAAGGGTGACAGTATAGTAAAGGAATAATCTCATAAACAAAGGACAATTGAAAAACAGGAATACTGTTCTTCTAAAAGAGTTTTTATATAATTGTGCCAGGCACGGGGAATACCAGTAATGAAGGATGTTCCCAGAAGTATAACAGCTGTTACATTGACCAAATACGTACCAACTTACATAATACTCCTCACTTTCTACTACTGGTATTGCTGTTACTTTGGGAGATCAGTGTTTTCCTAGGAACAAAGACAAGCACACTAAACTTTAATTAAAATTAAATTTGTCATACATCATTTTATTCACTGATCTTTGGTTGAAAAGCTCCTACCTTAATGTTAAACACATCTGCTTTGAAGTCTGCCAATCCTGGAGAAAAATCAACTTCCCTTTAGGGTTATGCAGTCTGTTCTGACATTGATGACTTGTGATAGGATTAAATTAGTCCAGAGAAATAAAGAAAGATGTGCAAAAATACTTACATTAATTAAAGTACATTATGTATAAGGTAAACATGCAATGTTATACTAGTGAACATACTATGCAAGTGATATACAAGCTCCTCTTCCTACACTTTAAATATGAAATTGAATAAACAGTAATGTCAGAATTATAAGTATGGCAATGTCCGGGTACTATTTCTATGAACATGAGTATTTGGTGTGCTGTTACATAATTTACTGATTGAACTAATCCCTAATGATGAAGACCATGACAGTATCTGAAACAGAAATCCATTCAATCTTGATCAGGTTGCTCAAAAATATTTCATTACTCAAAGTAAACCTCACAACCCTGCAATATGTACTTGTTTCTTGCCTCCTTCCAAGCCACATCATCACTAAGTACAAACAGTATAGGATTGAATATATAAATCAAACTGTGCTGTGAAATTGTATAATTCTGAGCTACTTGTTTTGCAAGGTAATTTACACACAGACAGTAGTTCTTATTCTTTCACCCTCATGCAGGACAGTTAAATCACATAACCACAAACCAGTCAAAAAGGAAGAAACTTTGACACTTTTGAGGACATTGGGCAGCACACATCAACAACCATGTGAAAGTTTGTCATGAAGTAGCACAGATGCGCTGTAGCATGAGGTATGAAGTTGTATAGCAGGCGCAGAGAACAAATGCCACAATTCTACACCAAATGGATTGCTGTAGAAGTAATCTCTAATGAAACTGGAAAATACCTCGTTCAAATCTTGACTGTTATTGGCTATTCTGAGAGTTTTGTGGTTCCCATTAGTTCCTCAATAGGCAAATGCTAGGATAATACCACGATTATGACTACTGCTTTGAAAATCCTTTCTACTAGCCATGCAAGTTTTTGTATATGATGATATCTACGTCCGCTTCTATCTACTCAAAAATTCAAAATTCATCAGGATCAATGCAGTATGAGAAACTGCAACCTAAAGCTTTTGCAGTGAATACATAGGTTACAATACACTACAGCATCAGCCATGTCATGATTACCTAAAAATAAAAATCTTGGAGATTTGCCTTTTATGAAACAATGCTTCTTAGTTCATGCACAATGCAGCTGATCACCTAGAAACATTTAATACAAATTAGTGTCTTAAGAGACCTTGCAGAAAAATTGTAAGAAATGAAACTCTAGAAAATCATAACAAATTTCATCATACATCAATGAAAGTTGAAAGCGGACGCAATAAAGCCACAAGAACTGTTCTATGTGTGTATTCATAGATTATATAAAACATATGAGTACATAAAATTTGAGGTCTTCCCAACAGTGTGAACTCTATCTGGTTGTCTAGCTGATGATAATGTGCAGTATACTACTGAGTGTCAATTCATTTGGTTTGCTGCATACAGGAATGGAAGAACTTGGTAATGCTTGGCAAGTTGGCTGCAAGTTGACTCTTTTTATTTATGTTAAAATGTAAGATGTTTGCCTAGTTGTGTTGTCTCACATACAGCAAGCCAGTGTATGTCAGCAGTGTTTTCTGTTGAACAAAGTGTCCATCTGCAATATTGTTGCAAATTATCTACCTTTGGGCCATTTAAAAAAAATATCCACAGAAAGTCTTGTACAAAATATCCTGTGTCAACAACACCAAGAAAAATAACTTTATCGAGAAAGCCATTGAAAGATTCTGAGTGGCAGGGTGAGTACTGAACAAAAATAAGATAAGAAGACTTGCATTTGCTTGGATCAGATGTGTTTCACATCAAGCATAAACATATACAACCAACATACTAGATCTTAAGTGTTAAGAAAACCCAGTGCATCTAGGCAGTTCCTCCATATAACATTAAGGTGCTGTGTGTGTGTGTGTGTGTGTGTGTGTGTGTGCGCGCGCGTGCGTGCACGTGTATGTGTCTGCATGCATGCAGAATCATGGATCGTGTGTTGTTTGAACAGGCAATGAATAACTCACAGCTTGTGGCCTCCTCTATCGCCTGGTTTCAATCCATGTGATTATTATTTGTGAGGGATGCTGTAAGACAGAGTATATGTGAAAAATCCACATTTTTTTTGCATGTGAAAGACAGTATTCAGAGAGTACGGTATTTCAAGACGAGATCTCCATCAAGTGTCATGGATTATTTTCAGAAGCTGCAAGGCCTGTTCACAAGCTGGAGGCCTGCAAAGTGACGTTAAATGGTGGGGAAAAAGGGATTCCTAATTCCTGGCACATGCAGACTTCAAATATTATACAGCATCCGTAACAGCTGCTGTGCTTTGGGAACAAATTAAAGACATGCTCCGGAGGTGGAAATAAACATTTCAGAGGAATATGCTGCCTCTATATTGAGGACAAAAATGAGTCAGTCTGGGCAAGTGGCTTGTTCTATACGTATCCCTATTTCACATAGTACAAAATTATAAGCTTCTCATATGGAGAAGAAAACAGCCGTGAAAGAAAACTCCCAACTTTTATACAGTGATGTCCTGAAAAAAACATTCAACAGTTTGAGCTCTGCAAACCACAAAACATATTTCTCTGCAACTGTAGTGTCAGTCAAACCCTTGGCATACTCACTGGTAACAAACAATAAATTAGCACCAAAAACATCAAATATTTTAAAAGGATCTTTCACTTCACAGAAACTAGGTATGATTTCCTTGCCATGCAAATGATATTAAATTCTTACATGTAAAGTGGGGCATGTAACAGGGACAAACGGCACTGAAAATTAATGTCATTTAAAGAGAAGAGGAAATTAATACTATGTACATATTCTAACTGAAATTATTTTCATTGCGCTACATTCTGTAAATACACTATAGTGACTAGGCTGTGGGCTGGACAAGAATGGTGGTTCAATTGTTAGCAAGAGCAAGAAATTTTTCTCCTCTTCAAAGCACCCAGCCCTAGGGCCCAGTGGGTCTCCTACTCAATGACCACTCACCTCCATTTAGTGCCAAAGTTTAGAATACAAGAAGCAAAACTTCCACTCACAATATGCTATTGTGGCATGCACAAGAACACTTTTATTTACTGTACATACTGCCAGCGGATATCAGCAACTGGAAGTTAGGATATCTATTACATGTGAAATAAAAATAATCATTATACATGCCTTGACAGCTTCAAGACAAAAATCTGCCTTCCAGATAAAAAGTTTTTGCTATAATGAAACAATCTGCATTACCTGATGATCTATTCATACTTAAGCCTTGAACTAAGCATCCTGTAATGTTATGGAACTGAGCTGCATGAATTTAAAAAGCATTCTTACAAAACCAAAGTAAATTAAAAACAAACATATAACAACCCTAAGGCCATTCAGGTAGTTTATTGTTCACCAACTGATATTTAGACAATTCAAAGTTCTATCATATTTTAAAAGTACCTACAAAGTTTGGTTGCAGAGTTTCAAAGAACATAAGTTTATTTCAAAACATATTCCACATACCTCATTGGAAATAATTTCATTTCTACACAAATGACTGCTGACTATTTAAGGGCAACAGTAAATAGCACCAGTGTTAGTTCTCACCATACGACTCATTACTTGCCTGATAACTTTGCAATTATTTAGTGTTCAGCATGTTGACAAAATAAAATGACAGGAGAACACATATAAAAAAGAAACATAAAACAAGAAAACAAGTCCCGGCAGAGCTCTTGCACTTCAATTTGTGTATGGATTTAAGATAAAACTCACGACTAAAAGGAATAAAGTCCATACTCTAGGCTCAAGGCTGCTATGAAGATCTCACTGCCTGTTTCTCTTTCCAAACTTTCAAATTGTAAATTAAAATCATAATCATAAATTACATAAATTACAATATTTCCTAGCCACATATATACAAACATGATAATATTCCGCTACTTCCGATAAGGATATACTTAAATCAGTCTACCACTGCACTGCCAATAGTGTCAGTAAATTAAAAAAAAAAACCACAATCATTTATCACCTGAGAACTGCAAAACCAACATTTATCCTGTAACTGACACATATAAACTTCTTCCTACTTCTTCCTAACACAATCTGAAAGGGAATTTGCTTCATGTGCATTGTTTGTAGGTGGAAGACTTAGACGCAGTCAACATGAGGACATTAACGCCCTCTGATTATTTATGTCCCTGCTGTGCTGTATACAAATTCTAATGGAATACCATTTAATAACAAAATAAAATTTTAAAATTACTGTTGACGTGTTTCAGGGAACATGTAAAAATGTCATCACATTTCTGTCTGCATTTATACAGTGGATACAAGAGGATCTGAGATAAAGGTGCAGCATAGCACATGCTATCATGTAAGTAACTAGATCTGTGCACTTACTGTTCATGAACAGAATGCAGTGTTAAAAAATGCTGATGGCTGAAAAAAAGCCTTGCCAGACAAATCATGCTACTACAAATTCTATCTTTTAAACTGCTGATATCTTTAAGTAATAAATGCAATAATTCAAAATTAAAAAACAAAACCAAATACAAAGGTATTATAATAATTTACTAGAAATCTGCACTTCTGTTACATATTTTTGTACCCATGTCAGCATCTTCAGTCAGTATGCATTAGGTTCTACCAGCTTCAACATGACTATCAAATACTTCGGGTAATACTGGACAGCATTATTCTGAGTCAAATACTGGATAGTCTTATTTTGAGCCTGTCTTTTGCGTTCTGTTTTCTAGTTGCATGACATTCAGACAAACTACAAGATACAATTATACAATAACACTAATAAATTATATACATATAACCCTATAAATGTCTTAAAAGGTATAATCTTCATTTAAAATATGTGTGTTTCATGAAGTCGGGTTGTTATGGGATAAAATGTAGTAACTAGAACCACACATTAAAATACTAGTATAGCATACAGCTTGTACCTGAACCATACCCACATTACAAAATCCAAAGTTTAATAAGTATCTCTTGATCACCCTTTCCAGCTGCTTTGGTCAATGTGAGCATTTCCTCCAGTGCAGAATTATCAGGTGTAATCAGGCAAACTATTGGGCTGCTGTGACTAAGGCATCTGCCACCCCACGTTTGCGCCGTTTGTTCAACAAAGGATTGTTTGTGTTATCCAGATTTTTAATGTGCACCTGGTCATAGTCTACACGCATGGTTGCCAGTGAACGTGTCATTTCCTCCTGAACTTCTGGCCAGATGTCCTCAGATTCACGCAGCATACGGCCGGTATATAATGGTGTTTGAGGCACCTCTGTGTATTGCTGTAAAGAAATGCACAATAAGGCATTATATTCTTCAATGTTTATGATCTGTAACCATATACCCCTTCCAAATTACAAACCTACAAAACACAACAACATTCTATACTATTTCTCTAGGAACAAGTGTTTGTGCGGCTTAACATGTGATGCTTTTGGTCTTTTCTGGAAAATCTCAGAAAACCCTCCCTAATTTAAAATAGTGGAGGTAACTAACAACACCTAAAATGTGGCTCTACATTTTCTTCAACACTTCTGTGTGGTTTGGAGTTACACACATGCTAGAGAAAACATAATGCTTCAGTTCACTTTATATTATTGCAATGTAACTGACAACATGAAGAGAAAGAAAAAAAGTAGAAAAGGAAATAAAGCAAGATCAAAAGAAAATAAGAAAGAAAATTAGAAGGAATAAATTAAATGAATTCTGTTATCAATGAATGTTTCCTATTTCATGTGAGTTGGCATTACTAATTCCATAATGATTTAGGCAGCCTGCTGAAAGTTAGATACTCATACTAGATGACATCCCTGTAACACAGAAAACTGAATGAATTTTGTAGACAGCACACACAGGAATCGACAAGACCATTCAGTTTTGTCCTGCTGAAATTTGATGCTCTAACTTCATTACTATATAAGGTAAGTCACTTACTGTTACAGCATTAACCTTTAAAAATGTTCCTTTCCCCTGCTTTTTCAAGATCCATATCATCACTGATATATGAGGCAATGGGTCAAAGTTGAAGTTGCTCCTGTGCCTGACTGACACACCATTAATGCACATGACAGAGCAGACGTGCAGTTCTACACATTCTTAACCTAAGCACTGACAGGATAATGGTTAGCTACATACCTAAGCTGCTATATTGTGAGGGAAGTCCCTCTGTTACCGACTGGACGTGAGACTGGGTATATTTCAACACTACTTGATATCAAAGTAACCAAATTCCGGAAATAAAAATTTAACTGATTTTCAATTCCCTTATTTCTATAGTAAAACCAACTAGATGCACCCATGTATCAAATTTATTTTATTTTTTTTATTTTGGAAAGACACATTACATGTTTTGGATGGTGTTTCCATCCATCATCAGGAGTTCAAGACTGTACATACAGCAACAGGCATTTGTCAAATATACTGCTGTCTGCTTGCTAGCGAGCAGACAGCAGTATCTGACAAATGCCTGTTGCTCTATGTACAGTCTTGAACTCCTGATGATGGACGGAAACACTGTCCAAAATATGTAGCGTGTCTTTCCAAAATAAAAAAAAAAAGAAAAATAAGTTTTATACATTGGTGCATCTAGTTGGTTTTGCTATAAAAATAATATTATGATGCATGGCCCTGTGAACATCAAATTTAAATTCCCTTGTTTCTACATATTAGCTTATTCTCCCTGCTTCATACAGTTGGAAACAACTGACAAACTACTATCAACAACAGGGTACAGAATGGTGTATTCTGTGTTGATATACTGCATATGGACTGTACCTTGCCACGATATGCACAATTTAAAAAACCAGTGTATTCTTACAGCAATCCACTTGTTACGCATCACTTGTTCAATTGTAAGACGCTGTGTTGGGTCAATGCACAGCATTCCTCGAATCAATTCCTTGGCATCATGAGCCACATTTTTCCATTCAGGATCTGGAAAGTCATACTGTCCTGTGCGGATACGCTTTTTCATGCCTGGTGAGATGGCCAGTCCATGGTTACTGTAGAATGGTGGGAAACCACATAAACTACACAAAAAAGAAACAAAACAATTATCATTTCCACATAAGGTTTAAGTGCTTATGGTAATAGTAATACAGAATCCTGTGCATCACTGAATCCAACCCAGGACAATTAAATACAATATGCACTCTCAAAACCCATTCCTTCAACCCTTCTCCTACCATTAAACCTTCATCTTATCGGGAGGGGTATTTAAATTTTAGTGTATGGTTTATGAAAAACATGAGTACTATTTGAACAAAAAAAATATAAAATTATGAAAAATAAATAATTTTTGTGGAAAATAGAACAGAGATTAAGTAGCATGTCTAAAAAATGCTCTAACATGTGAATGCAGCTCTTGAAAAGGCTGACACCTATTACAGAACCCAGTGACATTTCAGGGTGAATATTTGACATTTCCCATCTTATGCTATAATTTCCACAGATAAGTCTTTCATGGATCCATTTTTATACATCACAGCCTAGCCTTGCTGCTAAGTCTAGGCCACTGTCCTTTAATAGCATGCAATCCAGGGTGGTTACTGACTTTCTAACTGGACACAACACCCTGTGACAACAACTCTACATAATGCAGCTAAGAAGGAGACCTCAGCTCATATTGCATGTGAGTTTGAAGATTTGGTGACACTCAGGCATACTCATTTGGGTTTTCTTTTTTTGAACTCTGAGGATGTCAGAAATCTAAGTCTGGGAGCAATTTCGAACTTCATTAAAGGGACTGTGCTCCCTTGACTTAGATTTCAGCTTAAGGGGCAGAAATGGCCTGTAAACAGTTTATGTACATCAGGGCCAAACGGGCTCAAACCCATTATCTACTCTATTCTTCTATTCTACACATCACAGCTCTTGAAGGATACTACAAAATCAGTTTCACTGCAATATACATGCTTACTTACTTACTCCATGGTGCAGAGTCCTTGAGCAGCTAACTGGTTTGCAGCTAGTCAAGAAATTCCCCGCATTTCACAGAACCCGAAGGTTCATTATCGCACTCACAAGCGTCTGCCACCTGTCCCTATCCTGGGCCCACCCAATCCAGTCCGTATACCCACAACCCACCTCCTGGAGATCCATCCTAATATTATCCACCCATCTATGCCTAGGTCTCCCCTGTGGTCTCTTTCCCTTCGGTTTCCCCACCAAGACCCTATACACCCCCCTCTCCTCACCCATATGTGCCATATGCCCAGTGCATCTCATTCTTCTCGATTTTGTCACCCGCACAATATTGGGTGAGGAGTACAAATCATTTAGCTCCTCTTTATGCAATATCCTCCATTCCCCCGTTACCTTGTCCCTCCTAGGTCCAAATATTCTCCTCAACACCATGTTCTCAAACACCCTCAGCTTCCTTTCCTCCCGCAATGTCAGCGACCAAGTTTCACACCCATACAAAAAAAAACAGGCAAAATTATAGTTCTATATATCTTGATCTTCAAATTTTTGGATAGCAACCTGGAAGACAAAAGATTCTGCACCAAATGATAGGAAGCATTTCCTGACCTCAATCTGCTCTTAATTTATTCCACAATAGAATTTTGATTTGTTAAAGTTGTTCCCAAATATTTAAACTCGTCCACCCTCTCGAAGATACTATTATCAATCCTCACACTCTGAATTCTTCCTGCATTCTGATCTCGAGACACGACCATGTACTTATTTTTATCAGCACTTACCTGGTTCAAAATTTGAATATGTTCCAAACTGCTCAAACATCTGTAAGAAATGTGATTTTACTGGACTTCAAAGAAATAAAAATATGTGTCTTGTCTTTCTTTACCTTGTAGCCACTTAGAAGAGCCATGTTAACATCCTGTTTCTTAACTTCTTTCTTTGGTAGAAATCGACGAATTACAGGACTGAGAAGCACTGGGTCTAGAGAAGCGGGATCAGTTGGATTCATGAAGAAACTAGCAATGAGTGCCACAGTCATTGACACAATGGCACCCAACAGTGTGTACCACAGATATGACATCCGGTACAGTGGAAAAACTTCACTGTAACAAATAATAATATGCTCCTTGATCTCAGCAACCCAGCATTTATACAATAAGAGCAAATTTACATGGAACCAATAAGCATCCAACAAACACAACATATTTTGATGCAAAAAACTTATAATGAACTACATCTTAGGCGTATTGGACCGTGCATCATCTTGATATTTGAATAATGGTTGACCAACGTCTGAAACATGTTGAGCAATATATAATAAAGCAAGTGTCATCTAGTTGGTCAACCATTACTCAAAAATGAACTACATGTTTCAACTTTTAATTAAGCCAACATCAGGCTGCACAATACTTTACAAGAGGGCATAACATGCAGCAATGCAATAGTAAATTCATGATACATGCGCAAATTTGCTCTTTAGATATTTATATTATAGCAACACACTGAACATTCCTACACATTTTGATCCACAATGGACCATCATTAGGGAATCAACCCAAAGCAATATTGCGTAAAACTAAATTAGCCACTTTTGTACACAGCTGTCATGATGTAAAAGAAAACGGTTAAAATGTAGATATTTCTTTGTAGAACATTAGGTCACGTTGGAGAGAAATAGCTTTACCGATATTATGACCTGTACCGGAGGCTGCGGTTACAGTTTTTTATTACCCCTATTGATGGGTGCTGTGACACCCGAAACATGTATAGTGACTTTGCAGTAAATAAATATCTGCATATTGTTGCATCTGGTTGGATTTTTATTAACATTCTTTGTAGAACAGTTGTATAAATATGCAGGATCTTGATATACAGCATCTTGGAAGAAGCCCATACACTTAACCTTTTGACGCCTAATGTCAACTATAGTGGTCGTACCGCACCGCTAACCTCTAAAGTTGCATTTTATATATTTATTCAACAAATATAGGTACTGAATATTTTAAATGTGGTACATATTCTCCATTTTTTTTCTCTTCAAAATGCAGTTTGTTTCATAATTCTAACTTATTTAGTTCCTGTATTATTCACATTTTATATACAGAATGTGCTAAAATTAAAAAATAATTCCGGCGCCAAAAGGTTAATGATATTATAGTATATAGGCTGCTGCCAAGATACTGTGTGTTCTGGAGACTTCATAGCTAAAGAACTTGATATAGTAGTAGACAAGGGGTCAGGAGATACCACAATGGTTGATGTACAGACAAGCTTGGAGGGCTTTAAGAACATATCCCTGAAAGCTGCCTGTTTCATTTATGAAGTTGTTTGGTGGTAAAAAGCAAAACAAAAATAAGACACAGTCCGCAATAAACCTTTGCTAATTTCCCAGATTTCGAGCAAAAAATTATATTTTATGGGTTAATATTAACTCTTTAAACGCCGAATTAAATCCCATCTGCCATTTGCTGGCATTATTAGGAACTCACCATATTCTCCACCTTATCATATCATATCATATCATCATACCATATCATTTATTTTTCTTCTGTAAATCAATACAGGATTACACAATCCATATGCTTAAGCAAATCCTCATATTTGTTGGGATTAAGGGGTGACATCAACACAAGTGTGTACAACAATCACATGGTTACTTAGTATAATAAATATAATAAAGTAGGACAATACAAATTGTTTAATGTAATAAAATACAGGGTTATTCATAAGTCCGTGAAACATTTTAAAAAATTTGCAACAAATAAACTACTCAATGGTTCATGGTAGTTCTTA
>Ga0136643_10000807_pt1 | contig 36207 bp, 18 predicted proteins | sample TergutLab28metaG_FD_96883 | JGI IMG/M metagenome (GOLD analysis project Ga0136643, IMG submission 96883) | Labiotermes labralis P1 segment gut microbial communities from Petit-Saut dam, French Guiana - Lab288 P1 (version 3) (version 3) | ecosystem: Host-associated > Arthropoda: Insects >...
CCTGGTTCCTTCCATATTTGTGTTCCTGTTTTTCTTTTGACATTGATTTGGGTGTCTTTTTTTTTTTTTTGGCTGTATGGGTAACCCCAATACGAGCAAAAGACCTCGCTTTTTGTTTGGCAACGGGCCTTTTAGACATAGCATTAAGGGGACGCCACGAGTAGGCGTGCAATATGTGTAGGCGGGACAGGAGTCCAAATATGACACAGCGCGCTACGCCCTAGCTGAAAACTATTCCTGTCTCACAGGCGTCATTTACGTGTGATTTCGTTTGCCTGTGTTTCAGCTGGACTGATATTTCCGAGTTACAGCTTTGCGGAAAGTTCCGTTCTCCCCGCTTATCCAGATCCGTTGACCTTGCGCGTAATAACAGTACGTAAACCGGCCCCGTAGCAATCTCCGTCCTCGCACTTGTGGGACGCTCCTTGCGCTGTGGCAAGCGAGCGCGAGGTGAGAGCAAATATGAAGATGGGAGAAAGCGTAGTGGGTTATTGCTAGAGATGAGGGGTAACTCTGTTGAGAAACATTCAAGGTGAGGAGTCGAGAATGACTGGAATTGCATTGTGTGTTTTTCTCCCCGTGGCGAACCTGCCCCCTAGCGGGCCAGGATCTTCTCATTATAGAGGCTTCACGATCACGCTCGGACAGACCACTCACGGTAGGATTCCTCTGGACGACTGATCGGCCTGTCGCAGAGATCTCTACCTGATAACAGAAAACCCTCACAAGAGACAGACGTCCATTCATGCTCCCGGCGGGATCCGAACCACCAATCCCAGCTAGCGAGCGGCAGCAGACCGATCTATAATATTAAATTTAGTGTGTTCTTTTGCAGGCCATTTACATATGCTGTATCAAATGTGTTGTTAGGAAGGTTTGAATGGCATCGCCGGCAATTATCGTGTAGAGGAAGTTATTCATGTTAATAGAGAATATGCTCGTTGTCTATTACTTTGTTCATCCTGACAAAGGTTAACAGCTGGTTGTTAATGTATTTCTTTCTGAAACGTTTTCAGAAGACACGTGATGTGAGAAGCCAAATATGTCTATTTTTCATAATTATGTTTTCGCTCTTCTTTTGTAATAAATATAGAGAAAACGTTTTTGTTAAAGCATAATATTTATTGTTCCAAAAGTTTCAAGGTCGTAGACGCTAATGTTTCAAAACAAAAGCTAAAAAGGTTCTTGGTATAAAAATGTAACTGAATTCGTGAGGCAGGCTCCCTCTCGAGACTGTAACTGGACCTCAGCTAGTCAGCTTGCCCAAATTTTATGGAGTGCAAAATCCCGCCAATGGTCCACAATACTGGTACCAGATGAATCCATTCCACAATATCGCTCTCCGTTTCTTAAAATCCATTTTAATGTTAGCTTTCCCTCTATGACTAAATCTTTCACGCGGTCTCATTTCTGCAGGATTTGCAACCAAAACATTAGGCACTTCTGTTTCCTCGCATGGGTTCCCCAGTACAGTAATTTATAGTCTGAAGCGGGACGTTACACTAAAATTTCTTTCTTATTGACCCAGCATGTCTGTGACATAACGTTGAAGTTTGTTACTATCCAGGAAATTTTTCGCACGGAAGTGCAGGTCAGATAGTATTAAGTAATGTGTTGGTAGGATTTTTCTCGTCGGTACTCAGATTTACACTTCAGAGCGTTAAAATAGAGCGACTGAGAAACGAGTGCAATTCACCGTTAGCCAACATTTCTGTACTGTCTGGAATTGGGAAACAATTCACTCTGTTAATTCGTTCGCTGTTTCGTACAGGCTCTTTTGGAGTGAAGATTCAATGGAAGCATATAACAATGGAATTACGAGGCATAATTACCGCCTCTTGATGCATAAATTTTTGTTAAAGAGGGAACTAACTCCGGCAGTTAATTCTCCAGAATATTGTGGAGGCGAGGGTGGATGTAGGATAATAATGAATAATGCAACTGAAAGAAATGTGAAACTTGGCCCTTCATTTTGAAGAGAGATTATAAAGTTAGTCATTGTGAAAGAAACGCTGAGAAGAACACTTGGGCCTGAAACAAATGATGCAGCAGAAGCCGAAGAGAGTGACATGCTGGTGGGGAGGAGGTTTTTTTTCGTGAATAACATTTTTAGTAGAATTATTAAAATTAAGATGGCCAAGATTATAGGAACATGGACATATATTACAAAGGTAGGTTGAAAAATTACATGAGAAGAAATGATTTGGGAGGGTGGAGAGTAGTTGTAATATGTATACTTAAAATGACTATGTGGAAATGGGAACTAATTCGCACTTATTAAAAGGGCTTTAGTAGCTAGCTAAACAGACGACATTGATAAATATTTATGTTTCGGGTAATATATTTACCACCTTAAAAAGTATCAGATATTTGACAGAAGACTTGAAGCGTTGAGTTGTGTACATTTGATTATCAATCTTGCTGTTATTTATGTAGTAAATGATGGTTAACAACAGAAAGTAATGAGAGGGAGTCAGGCTAGCGCTGTTTAGAACTAATATACTTCCATGCTCTTATACACTGCACATCTTTTAACTAAAATATTATTGAAAATTTGAGGAGGGAAACTTAGTAGTTCAGCGGTTCCTGCTCAGATAAGATTAAAAATCTGAATACTACATGCACCGTGCATTTTGCAGATATTTAAAATATATTTAATACTTATTTGTTTTAAGAAAAAAGTATTAAATATATTTTGCATTTGTTAGTCATATATTTTAAACATGCTCAATATTGTGTATGATGAATTGCTGGTCTTTATATTCATTTATTACAATTTCAAATTATGTTAGCTCAACGGACAATATTATACATTTTAAAATATCATCACGTATTCGCTGCGGAACTTAATCAGCTGAAGAAAAGCTTTAGTGCACACGCACCTATAAGCTTTATATTTTCACTTTCTGCACGAGGCGTGTCGGAAAGCGTGCGAGTAAAGTTCCATGAATACTGATGAGAAGTATATTTTTTTGTCGTGTAGGTTTATAAGTCTTTGTAATGCAACAAGGCCTCTTTGAGAAACGCGATAAAATTCCATTTGATATGCCTGTAAATTGTGTGTTTTATTGGGACCCGATGTAGATGAAAAGCTATATTTGCCAGAAAAACTTTGCTTCTGCGAGTAGAATTATTATAAATGTTCTTAATTTAAGGTTAATCTGGAGATCCTGGTTGTGGAGGCGCAGATATATGCACGAAATCTTAATTATGTTATAATTTATTATATTATATTATATTAGCTCTAAGTAGTTTATATTGAATCAAATAACTTTGTATTGCAATCTCTGCCGAATGATAGTTCCATTCGACTTATGCTCTTATTTGATTGAACTTGAAGATGAAGGCACTACGATCCTTCGAAATGGTTGTAAGTATCAGTCTGTACGGCGTAAGACTGAAGAAATCTTGAGGTATACACACCAATGTCGTTTGAACTTAGACATTCCAATCCATACATATATGTACACATACGTGTACAGTCGAGGTTGCAACACTTGTTAATACAATATCGCCTCCTGCGAACGGTGACAGTGCAATAACCAAAATATTGATTGCTTAAGTAAAGGAATTCGGTTCATTTCAGCCACACATCCTGCATTTACAAGATTCCTGTCACTGACATACTCTACAAGAAATGTATCATCAGGTGAACATAATTAGGTCGCCGCTCCCTCTACTGACCTCAACAATAAACTTGCTTGGCATGTAGAAATATGTGGAGCAGAAAATGAAATGACACTGAGTTCCGAAACACTATGTGGGGCACCAAAGTCATGTGTATAGAAATGCTATTAAAGAGTAATGACTCAAAAACCAAACTACTTTGACATTTATTTAAAAAGAAAGAAAAAATAACCAACAAATGCGGCAACACAGCTTCTACTTCCAGGAACTCTTGCATAAGACATTTATAGTACTTTTGTAGAACTGGATATTGTCATAAATGTAAAACATACGAGTTCAAAGAAAATGTCGTAAGGAGGGGGAAATGATGTGTTAAATTTTCCATTATTTCTGGCCACAATGCACAAAAAAACTTCAGGAATATTCAGACTAAGATATTGTGCCATGTCGCAATCACAGTGGAGTTACACAGGTGCCAGAAAGGCCCGAAACAGTGTTATCACATTTAACTATTCTGCCGTATCTGGTCAAATTCCAGCAAACTCACCTTATAATGAGTACTATGATTGCCTCATGGGAGTAAAGGCGGCCGGTGCTAAGGACTGAAAACTTGCCACCTTCCTGTGCCGATTGTCTAGAAATTCGGGGAGTCTCAAACTTCTGGAGTGCTAAGGGTCTGTCCAGGCCTGTATTAGGACAGCTTTCTAACTTTTACCTCGTTGCTTGTAATGGGGACGGAGCTACACGCACAAGGAATGCCCTGACAAAGAAAATGGATATTCTACTCCTAACTGCTGCAATCACGTCATGAAGGAAATACAGCAACAGCACTCCTCCAACTTCCTAGCCTGCAGCCACGCGAAGGAGAAAATGATATGGCGGAAAACTCAAAATCTTCTCCAAAAGGACGAGAGAAAGGATGTTCTCCACTAGGGAAGTCTTTCCGGGCCAGTCCTGTACAGAGGCACTGCATAATAACACGCCACATAAATCTCAAGTGTACCAAAACCAGTAAGTGCAGTCAAATCTGATGGAGAAGATGATGCTCCTCCTTCCTGTAGAGCATCAGGCTTACAACCCAGGTCAGTTAGTCCAAGCCTCGATTGTAAATATTTCGTCGCTTGACGTCACTTTCAAAGTGATGACTCTCGTGCTTAAAATGACTGATCACAGTGAAGTTGTGTTTGAAGAAGGCAAGGCCGTTTTAGTATTTATTCCATTATCAACAATCATCAGAACTCAAAGTTATGAACCCCAAATAGGGCTCTATACCAAGACTAACAGACTGACGGTCATTCGCAAAGTGACTTGCAAGTGTGTCTCTGGGTAAATGACCAACTTGGTGCACAATTACGTTATATAATACGTTTATTATTATAATCCTTCACATGTTTGGAGCAACTCTGTGCTCATCATCAGGAGGTCAAATTGTATTAATACAGCATCTGTTATAGTATTCTCTGTAAGTTACCGTCCGGTGTGCAGGTTGAAAAGGAACCTTCTCAACCTGCACACCGGACAGTCACTTGCACAGAATACTATACCAGATGCTGTATTAATACAATTTGGCCTCCTGATGATAACAGAATTTCTCGAAACATGTAGAGGCTTATAATAATAAACGTATTATATAAGGTAATTGTGCATCAAGTTGGTCATTAACCCACAGTTGTATCAGGATACACGATAAGCAAAACATAAAAGTCAGCAAAACATAAAATTGCAAGTGTATGTTGCGGAGTCACAAAGGACGCATTTGGGAAATACTTGTACTCCAGACGAGAGGGGCTTATTTGTTTCTACTGTAATACATTTGAATAACAACTATATCAACTGCGTAATATATTGTGTTATTTAGTCGGTAAACTGTGGTGTATTCAGTGGCTAATATATTCCATACGTAGCCGCATTAAGTTAAATGTTTAATCAGTAAAACAGCTTTTGTGGAGAATTAAAGATAATAGGTCTGGGGATGTAATTTGACCAGAATCTATTATATCGTAAACACTAATTTGACCGCAGTAAAGCGTAGCCTCTGTGGTTCAGTAATTCAGGTTCGACTGTGGTCGGGATTATGATAGAGTTAAGGATTTACTCCAATAGAACAAACACACTGCTGTCTGAAGTGATGTAACGGAGCGACCATGGAGTTAGGCCTAGTCTTCGTTCATTACGATCACATGGTTGAATAGACAATTGTAATTGCAGGGGACAACAGGAGCAATTTGTGAGATTAGTCATTTGCATGAAGCAATCAAGTACTCCGCTCCGTTCAGTAGCACTGCTGAGTTTCATCATATCACAGGTACCACGTAGCTAGCTTGCGGCTCTGCATAAATCTTCGAGCAGGCGAATCTGATTTGAAATCCATTCTTATTAGAGTGTAAGGATTTTAATTTTTGTGCTTTCTTTGTACCAATATCATGGCTCTGAGTCCTTCATGAGAAAAGTACTGTGTCTCGGATTGCCAAGATATTTTCATCACCTTATGAACCCGTAAATTGAGCAATGTTCAGAAGATTCCGCCTCCCGATCATTACAAGAGCTTATTCTTTTTCTTCTGTGTGCTCTCTGTCCATGAAGTTTCCCTTCCAAACATTTATTCAAATTTTTTGTCACTTTCTTTCTACTTCTCCTTGACTTGATCACGCTACTAGTATCTATAAATAGTACAGACTCTAAAACTCATTATATGACGTTTCTGCCTACAACTATCAGTTCGTCTCGAGTCCAAATACGTTTCTCAACATTGTGCTCGGAAACACCATCAGTCTATGTAACTGTAAAGTGAAAGGTCAAATGATAGCTCTCATTCGTAGCGTGGGAAGTGTTCACAAAAAAGTATACCGTTGTACAGAATGATGCTTGCGACGTAATTGGTCTAGTCCAATAAATAATGGGAGTGCTGCAGGCCTACGCTGGGTAAATTGAAAGACATAAATAAATTCTGATGCCATTTAGCGGTTATTGTTTAATACACTAACATGCACAAGTGTGTTTTCTTTTGAGGACCGTCACTGGTACACTGTTATGCTTACCAGAAATATCACATACGCGTTGATGTGAATTTTTGGCACAATTTGTGCTTTTTAATTCCTTGTGGTATTAAATAGCTCTTTGTAGCAAGTTCCTATGTAGCACTTTAAATAAAAGGAGAAATAACATGGAAACCGACGTTGCACACTTTATAACTGACGTTAACACAGACGACGGGTCCACCATGAAGATCAAGCTGAGTGAACACAAGAAAAGCTGTTCCCCAGTAGAAGCAAATATGACCTCCAAACTCGTCCTGTAGTTGGTAAAAGGGAATGAAGATTGTCTTCAGCGATCATTAAACCAGCCCCAATTGCTGCTCATTTATGCTATGAATGGCTGTGTTTCTCTCTCTCTGTCTCTCTCTTCTCATACTCAAGAGACGGCAAACGCTGCAGTTTTGTTGTCACAGCCTTGCGCCATCAGCTCGCCTTACAACACGGCCCTAACTAGAGACACTGCAAACACCGCTTATTATCCTTACATCTAATGAACACTAATAGCTATTTTGCACCATGGTAACGAGATGTAGTTATCGTAGAATTTTCTATTACGCAACAAATTTGTTAAATAAAAACAGTTCTTTAGAAATTTACGTACGGTACCTCCAAATTCAATTATTAATTCTGTTCTTCTGATTTGCGCGTTGTTCAGACAAAAAACAGACTGCGTAAGGGATAGAAGAAGGGGGATTGATTGCTGCTAGGAGCAGGATACCTTTTAGCTCTCCCACCTCCCTCCCCCCCCCCCTTCCGCCCCGTTCTGGAGCAATTTTGGAGACCATTCAGTCTTATCCAATTCGCGATGTGATATGTGTTCCCAGAGGTAAAGATGATGGTTTATAAAAATACCCAACACCTCCATTCACTTCCGAAGTAAAATATGCCTGAGGCTTTACATCCACTTGCCCCCAATCTATCTTCATGGAGTGATGTCCACACACACACACACACACACACACACACACATAGGTACGATTTAGTTTTTACTTTTACTTTATTCTTTATGTTGGAGCACGATTTGGAACTTGAACTCCCCTAATCGTAGTATTTTTCTAAATCCTACCTTGACAGAAGGTAGTAACCCTAAGACAAAAAATGTGAGGCTTATGCAGAGGATAATACAGAAAAATGTGCCCAAACGTCCATGTCCCGAGAGGGATTTTAACGCGTGATATCGGGGGTTTGGTTCGGAGTCGGATTTGCGTTGCCACTTATTAAATGTTAGATGACCGAGCTCGATGTAACTGCAAGTGTGCTGCAGTTGTGAATACAGGTGGATGTAGATCAGGATTATAAGAAAGAAACTTACAGGACTAAAGTTATACTATAGTTGTGTAAGAACCTCCTTTTGTATTAATTAAGATAATATAAATTTGGCACATACAGAATCCACTGCAATGTATGTGATTGTATTTTTAATTTAGATTTTTCCTTTTACGTCTACAGGCAAAATTCATACTGTAGGTATTGTCATGTAACCATAGTATTCCTGGGGTACTGACTTTGCATTTACAAAATTTGATTATTTTTTCACTATTTATTTATCTATCAGTTTTTTTTGCGTATGATTTTATAAACAGCACCATCGGTGGACCAGACTATAAGCATGGAATATAAGGATGACTGTTGAACACTACGTTGCAAATAACGTGGAAGTAATCTTTCGTTTTCTACTCTGTAGTACTACTCCGGCATTATTATGAGCGAATGAGAGAAACCACAAAGAACGTCTGTAAGGATAATTATATTTGAACCCGGACATCCGGAGTAAAAAGAGGAACGCGTTGTTTATTAACAATGGTTTAGAACAGTGTTTCCCAAACTCTCTTGCCCGCAGACCCCTTTTGGCTCCGAAAAATATCCACAGATCCTCACATCCTTGCTCACATACATACGGAGTGCCCGTATGATAGGTTTCCAAAACTAAATATTTATCTCAGACCTGATTTTAAATAGACACGTAGTAATACCTACCAGTAGCATAAGTAACAATGCAATGCATGATTTGAAAAAAACAGAAAAGAACAAGAAAAATTATTACAAAAATTATTATAAACAATGAAACACTAGAACAAGTTAGCCAATTTACTTATTTAGGTTGCAGTATATTTTAACAATTTTCCAATGGTGTAGAATCTAAATTGGCAAGATTTTTGCAATTAAAAGGTACTATTGAGAGAACTATTTTCGGGAAAGTGAGAACGGAAACTATTTTGAAAATATACAACACTTTAGTCTTACCTACATTTTTATATGGGTCAGAAAATTGAACTCTAACAGCCTCACAAAGACGAAGAATTGAAGAGGCAGAAATGAAGTTATTGAGACCTCTGGCAGGCTACACCCTTTATGACCACAAGACAAAAGACTACATACGCCACGAACTATAGATTACAGGCATACTAGACAAGATAGATGAATACAGACGGAACTGGTTTCAAGACTTTCAAAGGATGCCACAAGACCGAATCCCTTTGAAATCATACTACTACAGACCACAAGGAAGGAGAACAATTGGAAGACCGAAGAAACGTTGGAGAGAGCAGTTGTAACTTTGGAGACGGAACGGATCAAAGGGTCCAATCCTTGATGTTTATGGTGATGATGATGATGATAATTTGACATTAATTATAATGACTGTCGCTCGTTTCGTGGATACAGGAAGTTTCGTATTTAGATGTTTTAATAATTATACGAAATAAACACACAGACAATTTAAGAAGTTCCGCGATTGTTTTTAACAAAACATTGTTTCTTTAATTAAAGAAATAAGTAAACTTCAAAGGAGCCATTACAGATGTGTATCTACGGATTTCCTAGGAAATGGTCGCGGATTCGTTGTTATCCGCAGCACACTTTGGGAGCCACTGGGTGAGAAAACATCTAGAAATCTGTGGACCAACAAACATTTTATGAATGACTGTAACTACATACCTGTTGACCTACAAACATTCTATAAATGATTGCACTACCTATCTGTAAACCTACTAACATTTTAGAAACGACTGTACACTCATATCCGTGGTCTTACTAACATTTCAGAAAAAAAGTCAATACTTTTTTTCCATTAACATTTTCACTTTAGGATAATGCTACAGGTATTTACATATTTCGTCAATGTTCTTGCGATGAAGGGGCTGCTGAAGTGGTGCTTACTTCCAGTGAAGCTACCGAAGTCCTGTCGATGAACGTGAATCCGATTTCACAATATTTGTGACGTCATATGAATTATCCGCAAGCGGTTTTGTAAATGTTTTGATAATCGAGACGGTTCAATAAGTAATATCTACTACAAAACATAGAGTGAGCTCTTATCAGGGGCAGGGACTTACGTCTTAGCAGCCGTGTCCAGGGATGTAACTTCTGCATAGTGAAATACGTGTCATCATCAAAGCGTATGGCACATGAAGCTAACACCCCGCTTTCTTCGAATGTCGAATTAAGAATGCGTGGAGCTGCAGTAGCACTGTGCCCTACGCCTTGCAGCAGCATTTTGGTACAGAATTTAATTTTCTTCGTAACTTTCATTTCATGATTAAGAACAGGCCTCTGTCAACCTTATTTTGAAAGGTATTTAGTCACCACGTCTTTAAGTAAATCAAGGGGTTACTGTAGAAGCCTTTCTGAGTCTGCGTGAATTGGGATAGTGGGGAGGTACACATATGATTAATTACTCTGTCCCTTCGTAATATTTTCACCGCAATTTGCAGGAGAGTTCATTTATACCTCAGAGTTTCAAATTTCTTCGCGGAGTTGTTCTACACCGCTGATATAACTACAGTTGTTTCTTTGACGTCATTCACAGCACATAAGTAATTTTCTGTGCTTTCGGAACAAAACTTACACAGTTAAGAAAGCCCCATTAAAGGAACAAATTCAACTTCGTGTTTTTTGTTTGCCTACATTTCCTAAGCGCTTAAATATTTTATTTGTTTATAAACAACTAAAAAGAAATATCTTACTCTAAAGTACAAGCAAAGTTTCAGATTGTTTGGAAACCCTGAGACGATTCGGACCTAAGTAGAGGCGGTAGCCGGTGGGTGGGAAAGTGACAATGATCCGATAGTGTGTCCTTCACGTAGCAGGAACTAGGGTGAAGCAATCGAAGAAGGGATGGACGGGATATGTAGCACGTATTGAGAAGTGGTAAACACATAAACAGTCTGGTCAAGAAAAATAGGGAAATGGCTGCTTGTGAGTCATGTGCGTAGGTAGAAGTAGGGTAACAATATTTATTTTAGAGGAAAGGAAAATACAGTGAGAGCCTGGTATTGATATGAACAGAAGTCTGGCTTTTGTTGTCATAATAATCAAATTCTGGGTCCCATAAATATTTACTTAGCTTGCTGACAGTAAGGTTATGTAACCACATAAGCCTTTTAGATCTTTGTTGATTTCCTTGGGTGTTTTCTAAAGCTAAAGCACTGAATATATCTGTGAATACTGCATTAAAGATAAGGCACAACAAAGGGACAACGGTTCATACTTCACAGCATTAAACTGAGGGCCGTAACAGTTGGTAGCAGAAAGGCGTAGACACCTCTCCGCCTTTCAGCATAACTCTTGTGTTAAACTTAAGTTTAAATCGCCAAGCTTAGGTTACTATCTGTGGAATTCCAGCAAAGAAATATGTACAAAAAAATTGCATCTCATTTTGCAGTTTTCATAGCTCAGGGGTCCTTCGAATCACCGCTGTGGGTCCCCGATGGTTGTGAAATTCCAAATATGCGCCCTGTTTTATATATCTTTCATTCGCCTGGAAAACAAAATTCCTCAGAATTCCTCGGTTATCCTGTGCCATACGTCATCAAGATTTCAGTGGTTTTATGGCTGTACCACAGATTTCCCTTGGTACAGCACATGGGGCACTGAAGAGATAATAATATGTAGAGATACATTTCTCGCATTACAAATCCAAGTTAAGCTCACAACCTGAAACAGACTGGACTAATCTAAATGTGACAAAAAGCTGCTAACACGCGAGTCCATATAAACGGTCAGGAGCCATTCTAAGAACTTTGACACAAGTGAGCACCTCCAGCAGGAAGGAACGAGCAAAATTATGAATTACATTGACCTAAAAAAAGTGTAGATTTGTAAAATACTTTAGATGATAAAATACTGATTTTTTTTAATTCTTAGTTTGTCTTGAGTGTTTATCTAGTACGTATTTATGTCTGCCAGAACTCCTGGACAGGTTAACATCATTAGGTTAAAACATAAATTTAAGCTTTCCGTGTAGATACCATGAATTTATTTAAGGGGAGAGAATGTATAGTGCCACACATTCTTAACCTCGGTACTGAATTGTGGTGAGTGGTAAGTCTCGCGGCTTTGCCACCCTACTCTCAGGTATAACGAGCCCGATAACCAATGAATAGGAGTTTGGGTGGACCCTGGGACCGGTCTGGTCCTCCTAAAGAAAAGTCTTTCTCCCCAGTCGGGATTCAAACTCGGGATTTTCTAGCCTGTAGCCTACTCACTATACGGACTAAACTATCCCAGCCTCATTAGGCTCACAGCAAATGAACGGTATAAATATAATGAATAGTGGTTCAGTCGAACACTGAAGATATTAGGACTACGTGAAATGCTTAATTTTAAAAAGTGGAAAATGGGGTGTGCGAAGAAATAGGTTGTGAAAGTATGGAATGGTTTTAGGTAACTCAGGATTGGATCAAGTAGCTCGGTTTTGCGAAAGTAGAACGCGGCGAAATTTATACACCTCTAGGAGAGGCATGATGCACTTCACTGCAACAGTTTCCTTCATTCGGTCTACTTTTCTGTAATTGCTTTTTAACAATCAAGTGCTGACAAAGATTACCGAAGTGTATTCTTTCCGTAGAATTTATATGCTTTGATTGTGTACAATATGGCATTTGAAATCCTTTACCAATGTGTTGCTTGAAATCTTGAATTTTACTTTATGAACGCAAAATTCAGCATTCAGGAATTGTAAACCTGACTGTGGTCACTGTCAGATGCGAAACTACCAGAAATCTTAGGCCATTTATGAGACCGGAAGTCCGCCGGACTTCGGTCCCAGCGAGTTTTTGAACAACCATGACTTCTGCTTCCTCACCAGAATGGAGGAAGACTTTTTTGAGTGGATGGTGAATTTCGCACCCAGAATTGAACTTGTAAGCAACATTTAAGTTGCAAAGGTCTTCTTGCCTACTGCATGAAAACATCGTACAGTGAAAAATTTGAATATTTTTCTGTCGGAAGAGTGAGAAAGATACGGTGCCATACGACGCGACAGTCCCTAATTTTTCATATTCTAGTATTGTTTTCTAATAATAATTCTTTCACACGTATTTCAGTTACAATTAGTAGAAACTAATTGTGTCTTTCTTAAAGTAATTTTCAGAGACAAACAACAATGGCAATCTGCTTGAAATGGTTGATCCGTTAGTTAAATATAATATTTTAACAATTTAATCATTACCTTTACTAAATTAATTAATTGAAATTTTTCTGATTTTTTAAAATATATTTTACTTGAACAAACATGCCTTTTACTCTTAACAATTCGTTTGGACAGGACAGGTTTTTAAATATTTTCAAATGGCGCTTTAAAAAGTGTTACTTCAAACTGTGTTACGCTGTCAGTGGATTTCCCAACATTTTTACCTTCGCAAATAACTGCATTATTTATCAGAATATTAACCTGTACTGCTCTGTTCAATACATATACACGGACAGACAAGCATTTCGATGTATAACATACAGCAACCAATAGTGCACTGTCAGTCCAGGGAAACATTTGAGAAAGAAGACTTGTCAGAAAGGTCACTTTACGGTAATGACTCTTAAAGTGGCTTCCTCCTACAGCCGTGGTACATAAAACATGTTCCTTCCCAAACTTCTAGACCAGAAGAGAGTACACATCTTTCGCTTTTGACCTTTATGTTTGTACTCGATCTGTGACTTATTTTCTTCCTTTATACAGGCTATTTTTCTTTCTCTTATCCGTCTTTTTCGCAATCTTTTTCGCGAGTAGAAAATATCCTTTTTTTTGGCACTGGAGCTGCGTTTTATTTTTGCTACAATTGACTCTATACTGTGCTATCCTCTTTAACAATTTCCTTTTTGGGTCGAACTTTTTCTGTGTCTTTTCGCTGCGCTAGCACATTTCAGGGTCGTACTGGCTCAAGATTCTCACTAGAAGAGTATCACTGCTTATAGGACAATGAAAATTTCAGTTATTTTCCTAACCTTATCGATAAAGTCGTAATTGACGAAATGCATGCACGGAATCTTTCACGTGAATTTGATAATGTCATTGGCGGGCACGACGATTCCGGTTCTATTTGTGGAAATTCAAGGAGTATAATTTCTTTCGCAATAGTCAGTAACTGATCGGCATTTTGAAGAAAAAGATCCTAGTCCACGCCAATTCACTTGGTTTCAGCAGGCTATACTTTAACACAATTTTCTCATCTACGCTTAGATTTTGAAACTAGTCCACTTCCTTCAGTTTTTTTTTTCCATTAAGTACTTGTATACATTAGATATTTTCTGCATTCGATCAACCATTTAACAGGTAGAGGGGATACATTTATTAACTTCAGAATACAGAATTCAGGTACGATTATTTGTTCATTTTTAAGAGTACTCTACTACTATTTTTCGCAAGTTTGTAAAATTATTAATTTTTATTGCTAAAGAGCTTCTAAATCCAGATGTATGTCCGTCGGTCCCTGTTTGTTCTAATTGTAAAAATTTGATTTATTCTACTTTCAGTATTTACGCGCATTAAGTATTAATGTATTAATTAATTAATTGGAGCACCTAGCGATAAAATGTCTTCATCACCCAATTAATCCACAGATTAATACGGGGCACATTATTTGCACATATTCTAATCAAAGCAGTAGGAAAATAACCGCATAGAATTCTAATTACCGTTAGACCTACGTTAAATAAGCAGCACAAAACCGCTCCAGGCAGTGATGTATGTAGGTTTGCATTTAAAATTTAGCTTGCGTTTTGAAAGAACGTTTGATGAATGTACACGGAGTGCTGAAGCTGTAGGGACACATTCAACTTCGCCATAAAAGTTATTTTTACGTAACAACGACTTGCTGCCTGTTAACTGATAACGAAAATTTTGACCCAACCAGTAGCAAATCGCAGTGGAAATTGTGATATTCAGAATAAAAGTGAATACCCAAGTTAAGCAACCGTGTGTGACGTACCTTTAACAAATACAGTCAAGACCGACCTCATCATTATATCTGTTGTAACTTTTCCCCAGGCAATAAGGGCTACATTTCAGCTAATCCACTTCCGATTCTTAGTTTACGCATTTTTGATAGGATAAGAGATGAAATGGGCGCAATTTTTGTTATTGGTTGTCTTTACACCTTGTCCATCTTCAGTGGACGTTACAGGTCATCGAGTTTCCACCTGGAAATTTCAAGGTCTTCATGTGTTGTCTTTAACTCCACCTATACAAACGACCTTTTCGCCAAGTGTGCCACCGCGACAAATTCTGCTTGAAGACATTCTGTTTTTTTTTCATAAATAGACTATCGCACTGAGATTTGATGTTATTTTTAGTTTTATGTCTTAAGACAGAGACGCCAAACTTCTTTTAGCAAAAGGTCACAACACTTTATTGTGGACTAACTTGCGGGCCGCACGTGCAAGATGCACGATGAGTCAGTTATCTAACTTCCTAAATTGTAGTGTAATTTTATAGGATACCGGGGTGCTGATAAGTCCTTAGCCCGACCTGGAAGGAAACAAGCTCGGAAGCATGTCAGGGACGTGCACGATTTCAACAAAATCGAGATGCGAGCTGTCATCAAGTTTCTTTTCCTACAAGACAAGGCGCCGAAGGAAATTCACGCCATTCTGACCGAAACATTACCTTGTTTCCTTCCTGGTCGGGCTAAGGACTTTTCAACACACTTCTATATGTACATGTATATAATTTACAAATGTGGTCGCGGGCCGCCTAGCACAGTCTGGCGTTTTGCATGCGGCCAGCTGGTCGCGTTGACGGTCTCTGTGGAAGGAGCCTTAATGAATTATGTAAGTAAATACATCAGTGTTTTGACGTTTTGCTGACCGTGCACCTCAGTATATTTATCTCAGTATTTAACTGACTTGATACACAAAATTTGTTTCACAATAAGTGTTGTTTCATGCCTCTACATGTTTCGAGCACATGTGCTCATCATCAGGAGGTCAAAATTGCATTACACAGCCTCTGGTATCATCACACCTATAGGTGGCCGTCTCGTGCACGGGTTGAGAGAGGGAGCACATGTGCAGGAAACATATAGAGGCATGAAATAAAACTTATTGTGAAACAAATTTTGTGCATCAAGTTGGTTAAATACTGAGATAAACATCAGTGTTTGTTGCATATGTGTCTTGCTTAGTCATCTTTTTTTATTGGCGATTGTAGTGTGTTGGTTCTGTCAATGGCCACCTGGATTTTGACCAAACACTTTTAATACAGAACTCAATTTACATTAATTTTATTAATATTATTCTTTATTCTATACATCACTAATGGTAATATATGAACGATATTTTCTATTATAGCGTTATTTTTATTATTTTTTCCTTATTAGGGTGTGTGTTTTCATTTCTTTTATAGCTGTTATTTAGTAACGTTATTTTTCCTTTAGTCAATATTGCGTCTGTGTTATTGATAATCATAATTTCATTTTTATTACTATTGTTTAGGCATCTAATATTGTCCTATTTTCCTCATTCTTCGTATGTGGATTTCTGATGAGCAGGTCCATGTAGACTAGTGTTCTTGTCTGGAAAAGCTAATAAAAATAGACATTTTATTACATGGAGTAGTAGAAGTGAAACAAATATCATTTGACGAATTATTTTGTGAAGATTAATTACGTCTTATGATTATGCAGTTCAAACTTTCGTGGTTGCAGTTGCATCCTTAGTTATCCAAATGCATATATTGCCAATCACGTAACACTACCAATAATTTGTTCTGATTTTGAGTAATAATGAGAGACAAACTACATTTCGTCTTTTCACAGGCAAATCAAACAGAGCGCTCAAATAGATGTGTGGCGTATATATGTTTGTTTTTCTCCCTATTTTCAAAATATCTATGCACAACGTCCAGAGGGTTGACACCTCGAGTTTTCAAAATGGAAGTGTAGTGTGTCCTACTTATCTATGACAGTTGTCATGGCTATTAACGATTCCAAGACACTTGTGAGTATTTCGTGACACAGTCTCTTTTTACAGTGAGGATCTGTTAGTACCTTGCCCCCCCCCCCCAAGCTGGAGGACCAGCCCTTGTCGGCTTTTCTCGGATGATTGTTCAGTATATTCGCAGGTGCCATCCATATTGGACGCCGTTCGTCCATCCGCAATCTACGTACGCCCCATGCTCTAGTGACAGAAAACCACGGGATTTTCCAAGAGGATACTTAATTAGTTCTTGTAATTAAAAAGGTTTACCGATCCAAAACACAGTAGTTTTAAGAGCAAGTAAAAAATTTCAAACATTTTCATTAAAATGCACTGAACCCCACTCACACATATTCCTGCTTTTTACTCTTTGGTGTCGAAATAAAAAGCACACGTAAAACAAATTTAGCTGATCATCTTTTACCAGAAAACAAAGTTCCAGTACACGTATTGGTAATACAGTGCCAAGAACAATCTTTGGTCACGATGCAAAGATAGTTCCATCAAAGCCCCTCTTTTAAACCCGAATTTGAAGAAGCATATGCAGGTTATTCTGCCATTTACTTCGTAATTCACCATGTGTTCACTTTAGAATTTATTATGCGTTTCTTTTTCTTCATCCAAGATGTCTACCCGGGCTATCGGTCTCTCTTAGTTTTTATGAAAGATTCCTTGAAACACCTAAATTATGATGTTAATGATCATAAGTTGCTCACTCGATTAATATCCCTTGCATTTAAACATTTCCTTCAGCTACTTATTTTAAATTCTTGCAATCTGCCTTCTTGTAAACCGAAAGGCTATGTTGCACTCCCTCACAAAACAACAACCTTAATTAGGTCATACACGTATAACATACCTGCAAGAATCTTTGTTTTGTAAAGCAGGACCTGGACCGGAGTTTCTCAACATTTCTGGTGCTTTGGGTTCCTTAAAAATTATCGTTAATAATGGGGATCTCCTGCCTAAAATTATTCCAATTCTCGAAGCCTTCACACACAACTCACTGCATGTAGCATTTGAATTTGGAGTATTTAGCAAAACAAGCGTACTTAACTGCTGTAACCTTTATTATTTGGGTGTATAATTTCATTAAAGGTAATAAGTTTCTTGCATAGCTGGTACTAAAGCCAAGATTAAAAAGCGTCCAAATGAAAGGAGAGGAAAGAAATTTCTTCTTCTCTCAAATTGTGAACCCCTTACAGATATTTCGCGGACTCCCTGTTCTATGAAAGTTTTATCTAAAAAATGTGTTGTTTTTGTGCTGCAGTATATAAAGTACTTAACACTGACTGTGCTCTTAAATTTTTCGTGAAATTTATTTAGGCTTTTGTGTGTCACTTCTCTGTATAATTGACTTGTGTATCGGTCAAAAATTATTGCACAATTTGTCAAAATTTTTGTGTTCCGTGCGTGTATACTCCTATACATTCGGAACTGTACATTTTCTGCACTTGAAATAACGTCGTTAAATAATTTGTTCCCTTTGTCACTCCGTGCTCCTCTCGGTCCGATGACCATATGCTGCATCGCCAATCCGACAGTGAAACAGTAGCAGATTTTTCTGCCACCTATTTTAAATAATTCCTATGTTTCCATGTCAGGTTCCATCTGGGCGTTAGGAACAATACGAAACCAGGCGCTGAGTGGCCGGTCCATACTGTCAAGCCCAGCTTCCCTCCCAGCAGGGGCCTGGTGGCCCCGCGGTGAACTCGCTTTATGGGTAGGAGGGGAAGTGGTTCATGGGCTGGAAAATGTGGGAATGATGAACGCGTTTGGACTTGCATATATACTGGGAGTGGGGTGAGCGTATTATTTGAACACACAACGCCCTCCATTCCTGGTCCCACGTGGCCTGGTCAATAAAATACAGGGCAAAAATGGTACAAGTCAGTAAAGTGAATGCAGGTTACATAGGAAGAAATGCAGACTGTAATATGTAACGAGTAAATGTACTTGTAATGTAAGTACTTGAAGTGAAATTTCCTGCACACTTGTGCGATACACTCATGAAGAGAGGTGCTGAGGTTGTCAGGCTGCATGCTCCACAAGAGACGCCAGAGCTGACACTGGACATATTACAAGTCCGTTTGTACCAAAATACTGAGATTCTGGCTGCCAGTGTTCTGTATAATGTAAGCCTTCCAAACTAGGTCCAAGATGCGGCTATCTTGGCGTGTCTGCAACGTATCTTGCCTTACAGCGGCGCCATATGTTAGTTCCGTTTAATTCCGCTTAATTAAAGACACATTTATCTGGAGAGATTATATAGTGTCAAATTTATTGGATTTATATGAATAGTCAGCAGGAATAATATTTAGAACTTTCTGACAATCTTGCGGTCCACATAACGACCAAACAACCAAACAATCAAAGAACCAACCAAACAACCAACCAACCAACCAACTAACAAACCAACCATAAAGGTGACTAAGAGCGGAGAATTACGCGGAAAGCAAGTGGATGTCGATAGGTCCGACCGGCCATTCCTGCATACGAAATGTATTTTTAGGCTGTGACGGAATCTTAACACTATAATGCGGTCTCTACTTCTGCTTGTTAAAGTTTCGTCTTTCCGTACGGACTTTACGTGCTCATCGCAAGACTTTTGCTACAAATGGACATATGGTCTTTTGTGGACAGACGAATTTTTGTAGAATGGAGGTCTGTGTTTGAACCCAGAGGGAGGCTATTTCAAATAGAGGGAAGGCCTCTGGGAGACCACGGGCGAAGTCAGTTTGCCTGAAGGCCTTCGTGGCTGCGGAATTCGCGGGCCGTGCGCTGTGGTGTTTGCTTTACAACTGACGAAAGTCTTTGAACACCTCAGTCAAGGTAGGTGAAAGGTGCTAAGCACTGTTCATTGTGTCGACTTGGCTGCCTCTTTTAGGTCGACCACAACTGGACAGCTTTCGACTGAGAATTCAGGCAACAATTTAACTAAAATGCAAGAATATAAATTTATAGTTTACCAACCTACTCGGTAAACTCAACTCATTTTGTCGTGGAAGTCATATTACCTTTACTGTGTGAACTTTGTGACAGTATGCGCCATGATATTTTCAGAACGTTGACATATGTCTGCTGAAATAAATTAACTTCCCCATCTCGACTGACTCATTTGGCTAAACCAACAAATTCACATGCAAATGAATGACTGACCTCCGTTACCATTCCACCGGAAAATATAAAGCGTGATTTTGTGCTTTCACACTAAAAATTGATGAACTGTGAAATTTATTTCCTTGTTCTTCAGGACGATGCATTTTGATTTACAGCTAAGGCCTTGTGTCACATTCAAAGAGTTGTTATTCATTGCCCGACTTCTTCATTTTAAGGTTGAGGGAGAATAAATCAAGGATTTTTTTTTTCGTTTTACATGCGTGATGTTGGGCAGTAACAGTGGAAATAAACTACAAAATACAGTATGAACCAACAGGATGCATTATTTACTTTCAATTTATTTATGTATTTAACATCTACATATTTTCATTGTTACACCGTGCATGTTGTCGAGTTACTCAATAATTACACCAACCACTGCACATATATAAAATTTATATATGTGCAGTAGTTGGTGCAATAATTGAGTAACCTCTACATGTTTCGAGCAGGCTTACTGCTCGTCATCAGGAGGTATTACTCTGTATATACAGCAGTTGGTATGTGTCCTGCATTTATGTTGACTGGCTGTTGGCAGGATCGATCCTGCCAACAGCCAGTCAACATAAACGCATGAATATACAAATTGCTGTATATACAGAGTAGTACCTACTGATGATGAGCAGTAAGTCTGCTCGAAACATGTAGAGGCTAATTACTGAAATAAATTGAAAGTGAATAGTGCATCTTGTTGTTTCATTTTGTAAGGGTTTATCAGGATGCACGGTCAACAAAACATTAAACTACCAAAGGAGAATCTTTCCGTCCTTCATAAAGTGGTACATTTCTAATCATATATTAGAATTATCGGTTAGTGATACGATAACACAGTTTCAGGAATCGACATATTTGCAGCATTATCTAATGACCTTTGTCCTCTTGTCACGCGTTATTAAAAAAAATATTGCAGGTGTGCCCGAAAGTTCCGGAGGTTTAATTTAAAAAAGTGGTCTAGACCTGAGTCTAGACTTGAGTATTTTTAGCGATGGTTAGAATCAAATTTCCTACCATTTCAGCTGCGTAGAAGAATTTTGAAGCTATTGTGCAACATGCTGAAGAAATGAAGCATGAATAAGCAAGGGACAAAAAGGGAGAAACGAAAATATTGGGGTATAAAGAAAAATTACGTCTTAGGAATTTTTATTTGATCGAGGATTGATATAATACCGTCTGAGAAGTGTCGGAGTAGAACCAGGTCTTGCAAGACGGTAACATAGACCTGAAGAGAGCTGATGAAGCGGTAACAGCTGTTGTAGAAATGTCTGAAGAATGATGAGCCATCCTATTTGAATATGCCACAACAGACTGCAGACATTTCTGATTCCTGAGAGTTTCAATGTACACACACAAAACAAGTTGAAGAAGAGTACGGAGGAGGAGGAGGAGGAGGAGGAGGAGGAGGACAGAGCAAATTTATTTGTGTTGTCTTGTTTTATGTGTTTGTTTATCTGTTGCTGTGTGGTCCCCTTTATTTTTGATAGAAGCTGGAAAAAATTTATTTCAATTTACTTTATACGGAAGACGCTGATTTACAGCAGTGTAAGCGAATTCTGCGTCAAAAATACGATTGAAATTTTTGTGCTCCATGACATGGGGTACAGATTTTGCCTAAGCTTTCTTTGCTTTCAGAAAGTCGTACTAATTCACGGTACACAAGTAAAAGTATTTTTTGCGTGCCCGTAAGAAGAGTACGACCTTATGTGCGCCGATTTTAACGAAACTCAAAATTTCTCAACAACATTATACGCTGGTCTCTTGTACCCAATCTTACCCCTCTCAAAACGAAGAAGACGGAAAAAAGCTCGAAATTTATTAATAATTTTAAGTAAGGTGTGACTTTTGACTTAGCCGATATGTGGCGGGCGACAAGTTTATGGAACTCAGGCTTGCTTCACCGCTGTTTGTAAAGAATTCCTATAAGGAATTTCATGAAAGTCACACAAAATACTTATTTTTGATACTGACAGAAAAAGGGATAAACGGACGGATGGACGGCCTTGGTCCTTATAAAAGGCGTTCTTTCTTTTTGCTTTGTAAAAATACTGATTAATGGACTGATGCTATTTAGCTTTCCTTCACATTCCGTGAGAGTGGACTTTTAGAAATTTGGTACTCAGACTTCGATTAAAAGACAGTTTTGCGTTTAATATATTTGATGAATAACTAACCAAAATTTCAGTTCCCGAAAACCTGTTACATATAGGACAGCTGTCTGTACTATTGCTATTCCTTTAAGTAAAATTGAACAAAGGGGCAGAGAGATATGACCATACTATCACGTGTTATTGTGAAGTATTTTGTATATTAGATACGTGTCCTGTATAAAGAAATCCATATAGGTCTACATGTGCTTTGATATACTTCAAACAATGTACTTAATAGAGCCAGTAACCTCAGACAGATGACACTAAAAATTTGCAACCAAGGGAGCAATTGAAGAATTTGACAGTGCAGGTTGGCCTAGCTGTTACAGTATAGATTTATATTCAAATGAAGCCAAGAATGAATCTTAGCTAGCACCACATCTTTAAACTTGGTGGATTTTTCTGTGGTTTTTCTCAGACCTTACGGACAAGTGTGTGGATAGCGTATGTTTTTAACCATAACCGCTACCGTCCAATTACTTTAGATTTAATTAATCACACATTATCTCACTTACGACCATCTAGCCTACAACCTGATATACGTAATGTTATAAAGTACAAAACATGGGGAGTGTAATACGAACTGTTCCTGTTCACTTTTCCGAATAGCTTGTAGTCGCGACGCGTGAGTGTTCTTGACGCTCTCTGTCCCTCTGGAGAACAAACTAACGTTTTATGTAATGACTCGTGCGTACTGCGCAATGAACACTCTCCATCTGGGTTATACAAAATGAATTTATTAGTAATGTATAAGGCAAAGGTCGCTTTTGTTTTGATATCCATAGCACACACGTAAGCAGTGTAAGTATCATGTAGAAGTTTTAGGCGCGTTCCCAAAATTGCGAAAAGCAACATTAGCTTCATCGAATCTGTCTGTCTGTCTTTTCTTTATGTCTGGCCGTGCGTCTAAACGCATGGAAGAATTAGTCTCCCAGTGGAAGGATTTTCATAACACTGATATTTCGAGGTTTTTTTTTTTCGAAAATCTGTCCAGAAGATTCAAGATTTATTTAAATTTGACTTGAATAATGGGTACTTTACATGAAAGCCAATATACATTTATGACCACATAACGCGCAGTTCTTCTTAGAATGATGATTTTTTCACACAAATTTCTAAAGAAAAAGAAAACAAAGATTTTATAAGTCAGTAAGTACTAAGTACTTTTTTCGAAAATCCTGCCCTTTATGAGATAATGTAAAAAATATTGTAAGTCTGGACAGGCCACAAATGACAATGTGGCGTATGCGCATTGCACGCTGGACGCCTGAGACTACCAACACACATTCAAAATTTGAAATACTCAATGTGCTCAGTCAATAACACACTATTCTTTTTTCTGAGCGCCCTGCAAACAAGTTAGAAAAATAGTGCATGGTTTTGACCGCTAGGGTGTGCTCGTCTCAATAAGTACACGTTCTTTCTGTAGTAAAGCCAACTGGATGTACCAATGTATCACATTTATTTTATTTTGGAATGACACTCTACATGTTTCGGACAGCCATTCCGTCCATCATCAGGAGTTCAAGACTGTACTTACAGCAACAGGCATTTGTCAAACAGATATTGCTGACAGCTTGCTAGTGGGATGTAATTGTACGAATTTATAGCCGTCGAAGTAAGCGAGGGTTTGTTTCATAAGTAAAAAAATCGACATTGAGCAAAGTTCCACGATTAAATTTTATTTTAAATAGGGGAAGATTTCCATGGAAGCGTACTAAGTCTTAAAACATATGTACGATGATGAGAGTCTGAATCTTGCACGTCTTGCGATATTTCGCGCGTGTTTAAGGAGACAGGGAATTTCTGAAGATGTTCCTTGTCCAAGCTGATCAGTTTCCGGTCAGTACAATGAATACTTGGAGAAAACTCGAGCCATTTGGGTGTATGACAGGAAAATAACCACCAGACTATTCGCTGAACGTCTTGGAGCCGACAGGAAACGTCCAGACAAATTTTGGAAAGAGTTTTTCAGAAAAGGAACATTTTTTCAAAGTTTGTTCCGCTCCCCTTAACAGCTGAACGGAAAGGGTGAATGTTGTTGCAATTTCATCGAAATTGTTGGCGAAGATCTTGACGTTTTGCAAAGAATTGTAACTGTTTGAGAAAGGTGGTTTTTTAAATTCAATTCTGAAACGAAACAACAATGGCGTGGAATCAATTTTCTTCGACAGAAGACAGATCGCAAAAAATCACGCGTCGAGACAATGCTGATCGTTATTTCGAAACTACCGGTATTATCCACCTCGAGTTTGTTCCTGTAGGCACCACTGTGAAGAGTCATCATTATTTTGTAGTGTTGAAACGTCTTTACGTTGACATGTACCATGTCAGAAAAGAGCAGTTCCGAAACAATAGAGGGCTGCTTTTGCATGACAAGGTGCCCGCTTACTTGGCCGTTGAATGTGAAGCCATTTCTAGCTTCCAAGTCGATCTGTATGATCCACCATCCCACCTTCTTGCCAGATTTGTTGCCGGCAAATTTTTCCTCTTTCCGAAGGTGAACGGGTCCTAAAAGGAAGGCGTTTCAGCGACATCACCGACATCCAACTTGGTGTGACCGAGCAACTGAAAGAGATTGAACTGCAGGACTTCCAGCGCACTTTCGAAGATCTGTGTAAACGATCTCAGTGCTGTGTGGATTTGGTGCGATTATATTGAAACGTTTGCAAAACTTCTAAATATATTCGTTCTTTTTTTTTCGAAATAAATGCAGTCTATTTCTTTACTGGGCACATCACAACAACGGTTGTATGAACGCAAATCAGTGTTTCGTTATACCTACACTTTCTGTTTTGTTGAGCGTTAACCTGATGGTAAGTAAAGAAACAGCTGGGCTTTAAATCTGTTAATAACAACTGAAGCCCATGACGCCGGTTGTATTGTAATTATGAACAAGATAGGCAATGTGTGTATAAAGCAACATTGAGGCGAGGTCACCTAGCCATTTTTGCCGTAAAAAAGCAATAAATATTACATATTCTGAGTGTGTCTTTGTAGCGTTATTAATCCAGCATGTAAAAGGATGCTCCGATTTGTCATACGTGGAATCTCCGGCTTTACAAACGTTTCCCACATTATCTCTCAAAAGGCATGATGCACGGGAATAAGTTATTGAACAGAAAATGTGTTTTGTGATTTTCTCTACATATTTTGTAGTGAAATATTTCTCATTCTCAGAAGAATTCAGCGAGATGTTATCACAAATATAGGTAGGTTCTCATGGATAGTACCCGTTATTCTTGTCAGATTTGAATCAACTAGAATTTTATTGAGAGGAAGTAGGAAATTTCGTAAAAATCAGTCCGGTGGGAGCAGAGTTGTTCAATGCGAACGGGCGGACAAACGGAAGGACAGACAGAGAGACAGACGGATGGACAGACTAAGAGACAGAGAGGCAGGCAGAAAGACAGACGGTCAGAGGGACATGACAAAGCTAATAGTCGCTTTTCGCAATTTTGCGAACGCTCCTACAGATGAACGAAAACTGTACATTTTATCGCTTTTATCTCGCATGGACCTGTGCATAATGAGAACTTTTCTTCAAGAAATTGCATAAATAGTGACACACTTCCGCACGCGAGACTAAATTAAATTTCCTAGCCAAATGTTCCCATTGCCACCCATCTGAAATTCCACTCCAGACAATATATAGTGTACTTTTCCGCGCGCACAACGACGAGATTGGCAAATATATTCCTCTCCGTTTCCCTAGAAGAGCTGCATGTAGAAACTAAGGCCTAGTCATGCTTCCAGAGAAATAGGCTAATGATTGAGTTAATATTACCTTCATAGTCTCGTCAGTTCGTATTATAATACTGGCCATTCATTCCATTCGCGGTAGCCGGTCATTTTCTAGCCTGCAGTGTCTACCAGTAATTTTAACATTCCAAAATGGAAAAGCGTAGTCCAGGTTAGGAGTACGTACAGTTTGTACTGCGTTCTTTACAGTTCACGTCTTTTTTCTCTAGTAGCTCTTCTATTCAATATTTTAAATTAATAGCTATTATGATGGACACTGACCCTTAAATTCTAGTGGTTATTATATGTACCGCGAAATTCAAAAAGATAAAGCTCTGCATTTCTCCCACACAGCTTGTTTTTACATTCCGGGCAATTTTGACATTAACACTTCATTGTTTTAAAAGTTCAGTTCTAGTCTCAATGACATTCTGTTTTCCATAGGAAATACAGTGTGAATCCTTATGTACAACAGCTTCATTTTAATATTGTAAGGGTTAGTAGCCTTCTGTATTCATACTGCAGGTAGTCAACGGAAGATTTTTTAAATTAACACAAAAAGTCTTCATTCGTTAATAACAATCATTAAAGTTGTAATCGAAATTTTCACTATCATTATGCACGATTAGACTGAATTACCGGTTCTTACGGATCCAAAATCTTTTAGCTACTATGGCTAATGAGCCTCAGTCTGCTTTGATACTCTGTATTAGTCTTGCATATATAACCTTGGTCAATAACGTACGCATTTTTGTAAAATGTAAATGATGTGTTTGGAAAATTATAAAAACGATATGTTATAGGTACAAGTGATGAAGACGTAATTAAACTGAATGGTGCAGGTCCTGCTATTTGGATATGTCGCTTTCCAGAAAAAAAAATTATTGATACTTTTCCGACAAATAAACCTATAAACTGATTGATACCTTCATCGACACGTTTATGTTAAGTCATTAAGTTCGCAATGGCTAACAATGTGAGAGAGAGAGACACCAATATGTAGAGAAGTCATAGTATGGTGTATACATTTGTATGTATATGCAGTTATTTTACGATTGGTGTCTTTCTCACTTTCATAGATAATTCTGCACACGAAGTAGCCGCGCGGTCTCTTTAAATGTAGGTCTTCCTCGGTGTTACACCTACAGGAGTTGGCACACATTATCTATCCTCCAATCTCCGCGGAGAAGAAAGCAAGTAATTTGCTACATCCATCCATCATGCATATACACATATACATACATACACACATGCGTTTACATGCATATGTACGTACGTACACTTATATATACATACGCACATACGTACGTACATACATGCACACATACATACATACATACACACACGCACACATACAGGCATGCATACATGCACACACATATACATACATACTCACACATACATATAGACATACATGCAAACACACATAATACATATATCTACATACAAACATACATACATACACACATACACACACACAGACATGCATATACTGTATATAAACATGCATAAATAACTCGATTTAGAATTTTAAAACTTGGAGATGGCTTTTCTTACTTCCCTCCATCACACATGTGGCATGCTTAAACATGTCTAACTGTGTACTGTACATGCCTACACACGCCGCAAAATATCCGTTATGACAAATGTCGTTGTCTAATTGTTAACGTCTTTTGTGTTCTAAACTCAGTACATTAACTGGCTGTTGTGATTGAGTTTTGTTTCTTTTCGTGATTTAAAATGCTAAAAACACGTTACAGTACAACTGCAACACATTGCCTGCACTTATTTGCCATCCCATAAATGTCAACTATATATTTTCAGTTGGATTTTTTTTTTTTTGCCTATAGAAATTCACGTCAAATTAAGAAGTCGACACTGGGTACAGTTTCTTGTAATTTCTCGCGAAACGACTTGAGAGGTCTGTTTAGTTATTGTTCACATGGGATATCAGAAGTTTATGATGTTTTTCTCTTCCCTCGCGGTTTCCATTAACGAAGAAAGTTGAGTGGCAGATGCTATGAAGGAGATGGAGACTGGCACAAGAAATCGAGAGAGAAATTCCTCTGAAAGTGGAATGGAATTGTAGCTAGAAAACAAGGACTTGTAAAATGAAAGGAGAATAGAAGCATCGTTACACACCAAGAGACAACAAAAGAAAGAAAATTACAAAATGCGAAAGAAGGGCAAACAGATGCAAATAAAAAGCTTCAGCAGATGAAGTGGGATTTTAGAAAAGAGAGTTTGAGGTACAGAAGAAAGAAAGACAAGAATCGGTCGGAACAGGTCACAAGAAGCACGGAAATACAAAAGAATAACAGAGCACCAAAATAAGAACACGTGAGACGTTTGAAAACGGCGACACAGAAGCAGGGAGAGAAAGTTTCAGACAGATAATACAAAGACGCAGAAAACCGCAGTTAAGCCAAGTACAGAATGAGGAAAAGGGGCACTTGCAAAACTTATATGCATATGTGGTAGGATAATATTAAAAAGCTTCTTAGAACAATAAGTTGGTCCCTCGTGAACTGGATTAATTTCACTCAGGACAAAGGTCATTCAAAGGTCAACGTAAAACTCCCGGTTTCTATAAAAGCCACGAATTCCTATAGTAGGTGACTGCCTCGGGCTTCTCAAGAGACATTCTGCTGATTGGAGTGGAATGGTAAACAGCGCTTCGGAGGGAACAGAGAAGCGTTATCAGCAAGAAAACGCACTTGCCCTTTCCACAAGACATGTAACAAAATGCGGCTCTCCTAAAAACTACCACTGTGGTTCTTGAAAGGGAGGTTTTTATTGCAGTGCTGCCTGGTGTTTTCGTGAGTCGTTCCGTTCTAAATCGTATTATATTTACCCTTTAATTATGTTAATTGCAACTGCAATTAAGAAACTAATTAAAATAACAAATATTTCCAGACAAAGCAACCTCGTTGTGTTTAAATACACAAGTAAATAGAGAATAATGTAAACTCACAGTACAAACACAACTTTATCTATAAGCAACGATCAGCTACAAGTTTCTGCTATGTATATACATCGTCAGGCTGAATACAGAAGCATAAATAGGAAAAAACTACAGTACAATGCAATAAATGTATTAAGGACGAGATCTAGTCTTACATTAAGCAGGGTTATGTGGAATTATACAATACACGTGTTATGTATTATATAATTTCACGTCATTCGGAAATTTATGAACCCAAAGGTTCATTACCGCCTTTACAAAAGTCCGCCTGAGGTATTATATAAAGTTTCTGGACATAAAGGACTATAGGTGAAAATTTGGAAAGTTGAAAACTGTGTAACTTTAGTAGTCGTGTGGATACATCAAACAAGTCGACAAAGAATTGTAACCTTGAATTTGTTACAACTGTTGCCTATGTTGAAGTATCTTCCACGCTCATCGCCACAGTTCCTCCTTCGTCTCCATACGTTTATCCTCACTCAAATGGCGGTGTCTAGAAAACCGTATGTTTCTGAACAAGTAACTAAATGTAACGCAAACATCTCAGTGACTTTAGGTTTCTGTGACCGTGCATCGTGAGCAAATTGTGAAGAGAGAGAGAAAACCAACAAGATGCAACAATCAGATGTTTATTTTCAACACTGTCTCAACATGTTTCGGACATCATTATGCGCATCTTCAGGAGAACAAAGACCGTGTGTTACTGCATGCGGTGTGCTGCGCTGGTTCTGCTGGATGTGGTTGGTAACGGTTGTGGGGCGCTGCCTTGTAGGGTGCGAGCACTGTGAAGGTTACTGTTCGACTCCACCGTGCTCGCACCCTACAAAGCAGCGCCCCAAAACCGCTACCAACCACATCCAGCAGAACCAGCGCAGCACACCGCATGCAATAATACACGGTCTTTGTTCTCCTGAAGATGGGCATAATGATGCCCGAAACATGTTGAGACAGTGTTGATAACAAACATCTGATTGTTGCATCTTGTTGGTTTTCTCTCTCTCTCTCTCTCTCTCTCTCCACAATCTCAGTGACTGTTGGTTTGCAGGACACCCCGCGGAATTCCAATGTAAATAAAGTGAGGCAGCTTTTCGGGTTAAATTTCTTAAACTATCAAAACATTTTCATTAAATGCGGTATTTAATAGACATACAGTGAATGTTTTTAAGGTATTTCAATCGTTAGTCTTAATAACTTATATTTTAATGGATTTTCAGTAACCCGATTATTTAAGAAAGTAAAAGATTGTGTGACTTTTTGCAGTGCGAATAGATATTCTGATCTGTACCCGCATTAATCAACAGGAAGGAAGTTTTCCTGTATCAATGTTGACGCTGTGAACTAGTGGGTTTGATTATTAGGTTGGCAGCTGAGAATATAGTCTATTTATATTCAAGTAAACATTGAATTTTCTGAAGTGTAACCACTGCTTGCCATTCAGATATCTTTAAATTTAAAATTCCGTAAAAACCGTAATTAAGTCTGCCATAGGAAAATAATTTGTTCTGGCCCATTATTAAATTAAATTTGGATACGCCTCTTCTCCGTATAAGAGTTCTCTCATATTACGTTTCGCTGGGAACAAAGAGACTTTTACAAAACCTCTCCTTTCCATCGAGACGAATCGAACCAGCTATATCGTTTAACCATGCGACCTAATTTCTGCTTACTTGGTTTCGAGTTTCGACCGAAACTGCTTTAACTTTGTATAGTGACTTCATTGGACACTCAAGCTGCCTGTAGTCCTTCTCAAGTTGTATGAACTTTCTGTGTTAACGTTGTGAATTTCAATGGGAAATTTCAAACTTGAGAAATTCCATGCAGTCTCCCACGAACTGCTTAAGCTTTTAAATATGATCTCAGCAGTTCATTCTGAAAGCAGCAGGTGAAACTTGAAACTCCACAGTTTACTGTGATGTATTATGGTTGCTCTTCACTGTTATTTGATGCATTACTCCAAAGAAACGTGCATGGGTTCTTGTTAGTTTGTCATTTTATAATTATTTCCTACCTTGTCCTTCACTGTTTATCACACGAATGTCAGGACTTCAAACCTAACCCTCGAACTGCCCCTCTTCTCACACTTCTCAAATGAAAATCAAAACGCAGACAACCGTTTACCTTCATAGCAATGTATGATGAGGCCTGCAAGGAAAATAAGGACAAACCATTATTCATATATTTCAGTTACTCCATTTTGTTCACAGTAACCTTTACTACGCAGAAAGGATTAGGTTTGCGCCTTCGACACTTTCGTAATTTGCCTGTTGTAAAAATCATTTTACTCCTTATACTTTATTTTTATCTATTTTTTTACGCAAATAGAGGCATTTTGTTCGGCTAATTCTCCATTCAATTCATGCTACCAAATTATGAACCGTACTTTCAGTGCCCTGTATAATAGCTTTCAATAGATAAAGAGGAAATTTTGTTGAACAGTTTGAGAGTAATATAAGAAAGTCTTCACTCGCATAAAATACCAGTAAAATTAAAATCCCTAAACCAACAAAAAACATTAACTCCATTGCACTGTAGACCAAGTTGCAACTTCCATTACTTCAAAGCTTATTTGTAAATGTACACTAGAAAGCGAAATTTCTGTCATAAATAATATAAAAACCCCTTATGATTTCATTTCATTTATTCATGAAGTCAAGCTTTATTTTTATAGTTCAGTCTATGGATAGAGTTTGTGACATTTTTACGAGTCCGCCAAATCATTTGTTTGGAACTGTTCCCAAAATGAAAAGTAAACATTATCAAAATCTCAGATTTTAAGACCTCGTGTTCCGACTCTGAGCAGTGAATGATTTTTTTTTCCTTTTTGCTTTTCTTTTCATATTGAGATCCCAGAAACAGAATGTTGCTTCGGTTCGTCTTGTTATATAAATTATGCAACATGGATTAAAAATGAAAGGCTAGAGAAATGAAGGTATGCTGTAACTGCGGAGATCACTCTCTCTCTTCTCGCTACTGCGATAAAACGTAAAACGGTCTAAAAGCAGCCGTATTCCTACATTAGTCATGTGTTTGCTTACGGCTCATTTTAGGTGCATTCGAAACTCTGCGTGGCCCTAACTAAAGCCTCCGTGTGCATCAATCCGTCCGACATTCCGACTGTCTGCTTTTATATCTCTTCACATTCTATAATTCAAGAACCGCTGAAGGAATTTTTGTAAAATCCGATACTAATGAGATAGGCTGAAGTTTGTGAGGACACTGATGCTCGTCGAGCTGGAACAGTTTTAAAATTTACCGTACATGAAGATCTACACGCATTCCCGCCAGACTGTGGGGGGCGAAATCACTAAATACATATCGGAGCGAAAAAGTTACTAAATAAAAATCGCAGGGAAGAATAAAACGTTTTGTGCACGTCAAGATTTATTTCAAAGTCGGCGTTCTTCTTATAACTTTAAACGAGGTATGCTGTACGTTGTCTTCGTTTTCGATATTACGGATTCAATCAAAAGTGTTTTTGCCTATGTACAATAAAATTAACCTTATGTGTTCTTGTTGCTGGTAATTAAACGAAAGCTTTTCTCACGTGAATTGTAGATCTTCAAGGGAATTGTAAAACATATAACTAAAATGTATTGGACCTCCCACTGTAAAGTTACCATCAGAATTTGAAATTTATCTCTTCTCGAAGTAAATCAAAGAAGCCTTCTGAAGGCATAATGTTTTTCGTTTCATACATATTAGCAAGCTACTTAGATACGGTAACGAAACCAATAAATGCATATAAACGTTGAAGACGAACTAATATTAGAAAAACATTATTGCACGTATATATTTCGGCGACTGTTGTGACCATTATCAGGGAGGTCCATTGCAAAGAACATGAAACAAAAGTTGTTAAAAGAATGCAAAAATGTACTATACTAAATTTTAAAATACATGGCTTAAAATGTGTATTAGAACATAAAGTTACACTTTCTGTGATTAATTCAAATGTATTCCAAATGTTCCACGTAAACTAGTATGTAGTATTTTTTAACGTTTTGCTGACCGTGCATTTCAGTATATTTATCTCAGTAATTAACCAACTTGATGAACAAACTTTTTGTTTTACAATAAGTTTATTTCATGTAATAGTATGCAGTATGTCACCATCCTGAAATGAAAGAAATATGTGTGTATGTGTGTGTGTGTGTGTGTGTGTGTGTGTGTAGTAGGTTGCTAATAAACTGGTAGACGAAATTGTATAGTAAATATTGTGTATATTATATTAGTTCGAATTTTACATTTTAATACATATTTTAAACTATATATTTAAAACTTAATACCTTACATTTGTGCATTGGTTCAAAAACTCTTGAAATGCACCTCCCTGAGGATGACCACAAATGTGGCCGAAACATCTTACAGGCATACTCTCTTTGTAATGTAAGGTAATCTTAAACGTTTGTATGTTTTTTTTGGGTGTTGTTGCCGTATCTAATCAGCTTAGCGGATGAGCGTGGAATATTTGAAGCATTAATAAACTGTTTGTTCGCTTCTCTGCTTTTTCAGTCTCTGTTAAACTGGAGACATTAGTGATATATTTCGGTATCAGAATTACTACAAGCGTGTGCAGAAACATTACAGAACTGCAGACCAGCCTCAGTAGAAGCAGAGACACAATTATTGTGTATCTTATATGGAAACTAATGAATGTCTCTTGTCCAATATTATGAATTTCAGGGGCTGTGATTTATCTAATTGGATTGTTTGTTTCCGTTTGTATTTCGAAAATATTACTTAGCAAAGCTGCACATATGTTTAAGACCCCGTTACTTAATATTATGAAATTCCGGTTTTTTATGTGACAACAGTAAGAACCTGTACTGCAGTACAGAACTTCCATGCTTTCAAAATGTGGTATTTGCCATTTTAAGTTAGGGCAACTCCGTTGTGTACTACAATCATATAAAATAGGATAAAAATAGCCAAAACACAACTGTAGAAGTTGTGTTAGCTAAGTAGTAACATCACCATTAAAAACTACATGTTTCTGCAAACCTAGTGGCCATTCATCAGGTTACATCCGTCTGCCACAAGAGATTTATACATTATGCACATCTGCGTCTTGATGTCGAGATCTCATCACCTAGCGCTCTATTGGTAATTAATATGTATTGGGAAAATCTGAGAGGTCGTGGGGCTCCACGTGCATAACGTATAAAACTCTTGTGGCAGACGGATGTAACCTGATTATGGCCACTAATTTGGCCGAAACATGTAGTTTTTAATGGAGATGCTACTACTTAGCTAATGAAACTTCCACAATTGTGTGTTGACTATTTTTATCCTATTTTATATGGAGGTATTTGCCATTTTACTGGCCTCGATAGCCCTTATGTCCACTGGAGGGAGAGAGAAGCTTAATGTCAGGTAGTTATGGAAGCTGTAATGGACATTCGGGGTTTAAAAGAAGGGCACAGAATTTCTTGAATGCCTTGCACTCTTACCCTCGGATTTAGTAAAGGAAGAATCCACTGTTACAGAGTAAATCGTGTGTTTTAGACTGCTACAGATATCACGCTCCATAGAGTTCTTGGGTTTTCCACTGTCGTCTTAAGAGGAAAAGCTGATTTGAATAGTGAATAAAGTTTGGCACTTACCTCAGAGTGAACAGTTCAGATAATTATTTTGAAGTCAATTTAGCTGATGCTGAGTATAGTTATGTTTGCTTGTTCTTAAGAACCATTTGGAAATTGTAAATGTAGCTAGTACCATTATAACAAGCAACCCAAAAGTCAGACATCGAAAAATACTGAAACAAGCATAGTCATTCAGCACAAGTTTATTGTCTTCAGTTTTGTTTTTTGCCAGCTGCGCGGTAATTCTATTTAGACAACACAGTTTTTTTTTCACAAGAAGAGGTTTATGTGTCAGGAAGCTTGTTTTTTACGGTCAAAGAATGATTCCATTTAAGTGACTACATTGATTAACAAAACGGTAGACTATGGAGTACCGAAAACTCACATGAACTGCATGAAAATCCTCTCCAGTAGTCAAAAATTGGTGTTTGATATGCAGTGTCTGGCAACACAGTACTTGGTACTTCGTTATTTGAATAGTTAATTACTGAAAAATTATCCAAATTATTTTATTCAATTAATTGCTCTGTTGGGAGAGAATGAACGGGATAACTGGTTTCATATTTCTGGTTTGCCCACGCTGCAAAAGCTACTTTCTTGCAGGACTTCTTTGGTGACAGCATTGTCGGTTGTGGTCTTTGGCCACCACGGTTCCTAATCCTACGCCACTTGACATCTTTCCGCGGGAATTTCTTGTGAAAAGTGTCTACAGCAATAATTCTAAAACCTCGAGCACCTTAAACATGATACTGAAAAAAATGTTGCCGGCAATGACTAAAAACCCTTAGAAAACTTTCGAAAAACAAAATAATACTCTGTGAAAACGTTGAAAGTTTTCCTTTAAGATGATGGGAAACATTTTGAGCGTCTGCTGCAATCACGTTTGTTATCACATTATTGTTATTCTTGAAAGAATAAAAACAAAATAAGTGGCATACGGTATTGGTTTTCCTTTACAGGTACACCTTGTATGTTCCTTTGCCGAAAATTTGATTTCTTTTAATAAGAGACATGTGATCACTATTGGCCATGAACCATGATTAAGAAAGATTAAAACTAAAACAAGCTGCAGATCTTACTAATATCTATGTTCCACAGTACACATGAATAAGTCTTCTTTCATTTCGACCTGGCATTTCGAAAAGCATCCATGACCTTTGAATGGAACTTTAGGTGCATCAGAAATTATTTTTATGTAGGGCCAGTTGTAACAAGAGTTAATTTACACTAAACCCTAAGTGCAGAATCCACTTGTCTCTTCATTTTTATTTTAATCATTTTAGTAGTATCAGGAACGAAATGTGCAGGCGAACGTCTATTACAGGTCCTTTGTGTGCACTTCTTGAAACCACACATGAGGAATGCGGTTTTATTTCCCTAACTTCTGCATTTGTTACGTACCTTACTTGTATGGATACTGTTTGTAGGTCGTGAAGCAATTGATGTGATTTTGAGAAACTCATGGGGCTACTATGAAGAATACTTCTGAGATAAATAGATAGACAGATGGATGGATGGGTGGGTGGATGGATGGATGGATGGATGGGTGGGTGGATGGATGGGTGGGTGGATTGGTGGATGGATGGATGGATGGGTGGATGGACGGATGGATGGGTGGATGGATGGATGGGTGGGTGGATGGGTGGATGGATGGATGGGTGGATGGATGGGTGGGTGGATGGGTGGATGGATGGATGGGTGGGTGGATGGATGGATGGATGGATGGATGGATGGGTGGATGGATGGGTGGATGGATGGGTGGA